>Ga0359896_1009_pt1 | contig 98249 bp, 80 predicted proteins | sample SorcelAu500001C5_2_FD_206067 | JGI IMG/M metagenome (GOLD analysis project Ga0359896, IMG submission 206067) | Enriched cells from Trout Bog Lake Hypolimnion, Wisconsin, USA - BChl from Trout Bog BchlTB.Aug20.5000.01 .C5 | ecosystem: Environmental > Aquatic > Freshwater > Lake >...
CCATCCGATAGTCTGCCCTATGTGGCATTCAGGGATTATGGAAATTCCAATAAAGCCACCGTAATGAAATTTAATGGCACTAATTGGATGAATGTTGGATCGGCAGGTTTTTCGGCAGGGGATGTTCTTTGGACAAGCCTTTCCTTCAGCCCATCTGATGGTCAACCCTTTGTGGCGTATACTGATTATGGGAATTCACAGTATGCCACTGTAATGAAATTTGACGGAACAAATTGGATAGATGTGGGGATGGCGGGTTTCTCAGCAGGAGCGGCTTATTATGAAAGCCTCGCTTTCAGTCCATCTGGTGAACCATATGTCGCTTATCAGGATGGTGGAAATTCTAATAAAGCAACGGTAATGAAATTTAACGGGACAAATTGGATAAATGTGGGGATAGCGGGTTTCTCAGCAGGAGAGATTATCCATACAAGCCTTGCTTTCAATTTATCTGATAGTCTACCCTATGTAGCTTATATGGATTGGGTAAATTCCTTTAAAGCCACTGTAATGAAATTTGATGGAACCAATTGGTCAAATGTGGGATCAGCTGGTTTTTCATCAGGAGAAGCTGATTATGAATGTCTTGCTTTCAGTCCATCGGGTCAACCCTATGTGGCGTTTAAAGATTTTACGAATTCCGATAAAGCAACGGTTATGTATTATGATGCCCCCACCGGAATCAATGAACCACCAGAATTCGGATTCTCTGTTTATCCCAATCCAGCATCTAAACAATTAACCATCCAAACATCATCAATACCAGCACAAAGCCAATTATCCATAACGAACCTCGCTGGGCAAGAACTAATCACCCGCCAACTCACACAGCCCAAGATGCAACTGGACATCAGAAGCCTGCCCAGTGGCGTGTATTTTGTGCGGGTGATTAGCGACAAAAATGTGGCAACGGGGAAATTCATAAAACAGTAGGATTTCTGCCGATTATCATTTGTTCTTCCTTCCATAACCCCGCTTGTAATTGCCCAGATTGTGCCTATGTGGCTGCCTTGGACGTTGATAGGGATGGAATGAGTGGGATTTAAAAATTTGTGAATAGAGGGATATTTTTGGCATAGTTTATGTGTTATACTGGAAAATACGCACATATTGACCCCCTCTATACGTTTTAAGTTGACCCCCTGATTACGCTTCAAATTGACCCCCTCGTTACGGGGCAAATTGACCCCCTGAAAACAGATATCCTACCCTAAGGCAAGTTTGCTTAATGTTGATGACAAATCAACCTTGAATGCCATGGCAAACAATCCGATAACTATGAGTAAGATACGACATGTATTGCGGCTTTACTTTCAAAAGAAAGGGAAAAAAGCCATCAGTGAACAGACCGGTGTTGCGCGCAACACGATCAAGAAGTACCTCATGATCTTCAGGTCGTTGAATATCCCGTATGATGAGCTGAATAAGCTCAGTGACAGCGAACTGGAGAAGCATTTTATCAGAGAGGGGCCAAAGGAACCCTCCGAAAGGTTAGATCAGTTACATGCATTTTTTCCCACGGTTGACAAAGGGCTGAAGCGACGAGGGGTGACCCGGGGGATGTTGTGGGATGAATATCAGAAGACCCACGGCCATGCATTTGGGTTTACGCAGTTCTGCAAACATTACAAAAGCTGGATCAACAAGGTTGATTCAGTCATGCACATAGACCATAAGGCAGGTGATAAGGTGTATGTTGATTATGCAGGAGAAAAACTGTATTATGTTGATCCGGATACCGGAGAGGTCATTACGGTAGAGGTCTTTTTAGCCATCCTGGGCGCCAGCCAGCTTACTTACGTGGAAGCGACCATGAGCCAGCAGAAAGAAGATTTTATCGCATCCTGCGAACGTTCACTGCATTATTATAACGGGGTTCCGAAGGCCATAGTGCCGGATAATCTTAAATCAGCGGTCACAAAAACCGACAAATATGAGCCATCCCTGAATGAAGCCTTCGAAGATTTTTGCGAACACTACTCCATGACAGCCCTTCCGGCAAAAGCATATCGTCCCCGGTATAAGGCATTGGTGGAAGGCGTAGTTAAGATCATGTATACGCGCATCTATGCCATGCTCAAACTGGATATGATCCATTCATTGGAAGAGTTGAACCAGGTTATCAGAACGCTGCTTGAGGAGCACAATAACAAAGCGCTTACCGGAAGGGACTATAGCCGCCGGCAACTGTTCGATGAGATCGAAAAAGAGGCACTACAACCTTTGCCGGCCATTGGCTATGAGTTTAAAAAACGCAGGGTGGTTACTGTATCCAGGATGGGATATGCTGTGCTTAGTGAGGATAAGCATTATTATCACGTTCCATATCAGTTCAAGACCAAGAAAGTGACAGTTCTCTATAGTGCAGACAAGGTCGATATCTTTCATCATTACGACTGCGTTGCAACCTATAAAAGAGACCGCACTCCATTTATGTTTACGACCAACGAAGCTTTCCATGCTCCGCAGCACCAGTTCCGCAAGGACTGGACACCTGAAAGGATGATAGAACGTGCCACTGTCATCTGTAAATTTCAATTGAAAAGTATACCAGTATTTCAGTTGGGAAGGAACACCACTTAACAAAAATAATAAATAAAAGAACAGTTGATTAATGAGCTTGAGACGGGAGATAACTCGAAGAGTTATCCTCGGATCAAGCGTTTTCTCTTTTTTGCTTCTTTTTTCTCTTTGTTCATATGTGTTAATATGTTGATAACTCTTGGTTTGATGCCCTATTTATCCATCATACGCTTGGTTTCTTTGACCCGGAACGACTTTCCATTCATGTTCACGATATGAGCCCGGTGGGTAAGCCGGTCAACCATCGCTGCAGTGAGCACAGGATCGCCGAAGATCTCCTTCCAGCGATCGAACGAGAGGTTGGTGGTGATAATGGTTGATTTTCTGCCGCAACGCAGTGAGAGATGGCTAAACAGCAGTTCTGCGCCTTCTTTATCGAAAGAGATATATCCAAATTCATCACAGATGACCAGGTCGAACTTCTCGAAGCGGTTCTCCACCGTTCTGAGGTACTTCTGAGAACGGCTTTCTCTGAGTTGGGTCAGTAGCCTGGGCACCGAGGTAAAGAGGACCCGGTAACCTTGCTGGCAGGCGTGTATCCCCAAAGCAACGGCAAGGTGCGATTTGCCTGTTCCGGGATTACCCGACAAAATGATGTTCTGGCCGGTTTTAATAAAATCCAACCGTTCCAGCAGCGGAAGTTTACTGGCTGCATCCTCGGGGAGTTCATCCCGGTTAATGTCATGAAGGTACTTGTATTGCACAAAACCAGCCTGCCTCAGATGAGCTTTACGGCGGTTTTCAATGCGACGGTTGTATTCAAGCTCCAGTAATCGAAGCAGGAACTCTTCATAGGAAAGGGTCTCACGGGCTGCATCCCCGGCGACCGCTTCAAATTCTCTGCGCAGGGTGGCAAGCCTGAGTTCAAGACACAAGGTGTTGATTTGTTGGTTAAGTTCTTTTGTGCTCATACAGCCTCCTGCATCGTTACCGTCATTAAACGGGTGATCTCCTCCAGCTGGCGGTTAGAGTACTGCTCGATCTCACTCACAGGTTCTTCTGTGGCAGTGATCAACGGTGGCACCGATTGGTTCCCCAGCACGGCCATGATCTTTTCGGAGGATACCTGATCGGGGCAAAGGCCACTGATGTAAATAGCGGTGTCCAGGAGCCGTTGATGTTCTATTTGATTCTCCTTACAGTATATCAACAGATAAACGAACTCCCTGGGTTTATTGATGAACCAGGTTTTGTAAACCGTTCGAACCGCTTCAGGAGCTTGGGAAAGGGCCTGAGATCCATGCAAAGCCCCGGGCTTGCGGGATAAGGTGTTCAGGTAGTGATCCAGGTTCAGAACCCATTCATAGCGTCCATAGTTACGCTCCTGTGTGCAAATCAAGCCATGAGTAAAAAATACTTGTAACTCCCGGGAGTAAATTTTAACGTCCACCATCTTGCCGCAGTACATATCGGGAACCGAGTAACGGTTGGTTCCATAACAGATCGTGGCGTATTTATCAACCTTCAGGGGAACCGTCATAAAGCATTCCATGCCTCCGGGATACTTCCACAGTGAAGGCCGCTCCTGCAATAGCTCCTCCATGGGGATTTTTTTAGTTGACCCCGGTAACAGGTTAAGCTGATCGCAGGTTGCCTGTAAGTGAGCCTGGGCCTGTTCTATGCTTTCAAACCGGTCCCGTTCGCTGAAGGCTTTGCGGCGAATGAACTCCACGCTGCGTTCCACATGTCCTTTTTCGTTCCCCTTGCGAACGTTGCAGAACCGGAATCGGAAGTGGAACCAACCCGAGAGATTTAACAACGCTTCGGTGGGGGTCTTCTCATGACGGCCTACGAACTCTCTCACCGCCACTTTCATGTTATCGTACACCATCTCCTGAAAAACACCACCCATATGCGCGAAGAACGCATTATGAGCTTCCATGAAAGCCAACGTATCCTGCCGATAGAAGAGTATAGCAAACCGGTAGTTGCTGTAAGCTGCGGTAAAGGTGGCCAGGTACAGTCGTTTAAGAACCCCATCGATCCGAAGTTTAATCTCGGCCCAGTCAAACTCGCATTCTTCGCCCGGGATGTATTCTTGCCGGATAAAGGCCTCCTGATGTTGCATTGCTTTGGAACGTATGTAGTTACAAATAGTTGTATAACCGATCGAATGGCCTTCTTTGATCAAAGTCTGGTGGATGTCGATCTTACGTTTGATCTGTTTACGCAAGCCTTGCTGCCGCTTACGTTGGTTCTCTTCCAACTGCTCAGTAATCAGATCCTCAAGCTCTACCGTGAGTTTGCGCCGGTGTCGGCTATGGGTGTCATACTTGGGTGGATTGCTTAAAAACTCCTGAAGCGCTTTGGTGGAATCGCCCGTGAGTGATTCTTTCTCTGCCTGGGCATGCTCGTAAAGCTGCTTTCTTACTGTGTCGCGATTAATCTTCAAATCGCGGGCGATCTTCCGGATGCTGTCAAACTCCCGGAAATAACGTCGGAAAATCTCTTGTTTGGTATCCATGCTTATCATTGTTTTTATGTTGCTTATCAACAAGGTAAGCAACTGGTTCAACTTCGATAAGTGGTATACTTTTCAACGAGAAAGTGGTATGGTTTTCAATTAATATCTACAGTCATCGGCAATGATGTAAAAGAACTTGTGATCAAGATCCTGGAGAAACCCCAGCATCCTGATCAGTCGTTTAAATCCTGCTCAGGGGTGTTAAACTGCAACAAAAAAGTGGGCCCGGAGCGACTGAATAATGCCTGTCGCAGGGCCATGGAATACGGATTGTACAATTACAAGATCGTACAGACCATCCTTGAAAAGAAACTGGATATGGAAGAGATAACAGAGCCTCCGGTCCAGACGCTATTGCCGGCACATGAAAATATCCGTGGAGAATCCTATTTTATTTAACCATTTAAAACCCATCACTATGAATGATCAAACCCTTGAAAAAATGCGGCGAATGAAGTTCCATGGCATGCACCGGGCTTTTAAAACCAGCCTGGAATCAGGACAATTAAACACCCTCACTGCCGATGAACTGGTCGCCTTTTTAGTAGAATCAGAATACGATGATCGCAGCAACCGTCGTATTGAACGTCACATCCAGCAAGCGAAGTTCAGGTACAAGGCCAATGTTGAACAACTTCATTTTGACATTGACCGTAACCTGGATAAAAACATGATGATGCGTTTTGCTGACGGCAGTTTCATTGATAAACATGAGAATATACTCATCACTGGAAGTACCGGTATAGGCAAGAGTTTTGTTGCTTCCGCCCTGGGTAATCAGGCGTGTATGCTCGGGCATTCTGTCTTGTACACCAATGCATCAAAGCTTTTTTCCAAACTGAAAATGTCAAAGGCAGACGGCTCTTATGTAAAAGAAATTACCCGTATCGAAAAGCAGGATCTGCTCATTGTTGATGACTTTGGTCTGCAACCCCTGGACAGCCTGAACCGGAATATGCTTCTTGAGATCATGGAAGACCGTCACGGCAACCGTTCAACGATTATTACCTCGCAATTGCCCGTGGTAAACTGGTACGACATAATCGGGGAACAAACCATCGCTGACGCTATCCTTGACCGCATTGTCCATGATGCCCATAGGATCGAGCTTAACGGAGAATCTTTGAGAAAACGGTACGGAATGAAAAAAGAAATGAATATAATAACAATGCAATAAAGTTTAACTTTGCTTAAGGCATTCTGAGGTATGGTAAATGTTAAAACAAGGCAGTTAACTTTGGGGGGTCAATTTGATGCGTATAAGAGGGGTCAATTAGAGCGTAATATCCAGCAAGGCAGCATTTTGGAGTTTTTCATTAAACATGGAAAAGATCTCATGAATGACCTCATGCTTTTTCAACTGCTCACGATAGTGCCAGATGGTCTTAGCATCAGGAACCTGGGCATAGGATTCAAGACCCAGGAATTTGCAGAAGCTATGGCGATCAAGAATCTGATACTCGGTCGTGTCATCTGAAAGATTATACATGCGTTGTAAAACCAGTACTTTGAACATCATTACACGATCAAACGGCGGGCGGCCACCTCGTGAAGGATCAGTAACAGGGAAGGCTTTATCGATGACTGGACGAAAATCCTCCCAACGAATAAAGCGATTTAACTGTTCTAAAGGGTCCTTCATGTTGTTGATCTTGTCCTGTCGAAATTGGTCTTCAAATAATCCGCGGTTTTTATTTTTGCGCATCTTTCCTTGTTTTGATCAAAGATACGCTTTACTATCATTGTTATATATTTGATATACAGTTAGATATAAACGTTTTATTAACAATTAGTTTTTAGAGGTACCCTTAATTATTACAAAGGGAACATCGTGGCTGTAAAATTCGAAGAGGAGAATCTATTCCAAAAATACGAGAATGAAATTATTGACTTTTTCGATTTTGGGGAAATTTATTTCTATTCAACATATATAGCTCAAGACCTTTTCGAGGATGAGAATCAGGAATACTTTGACCTGTTGGATAATATCAAAAACAATAAAAGCGATTACAAAAAGTACCATGAAAGGATTCTAAAGTGCCGAGAATTTGATATATCAAAAGAAAAGATATATTTATCCGACTTAGAATGGAGGAAAGAGGTTGGCTTAGCTGGAATTACAAAAGTCGAAGAAAATGAAGAACAGGTTCAAAAAGTTGATTATTTCGTTCTTGAGATCAAAAGAGAAATTGAACGAGCTTTTAAAGTTGTCGAAAAAGATGGGTTTGCCGCCACTGAAGATATTTTTAACCTATTGAGCGATGAAACAAAGAGGTACTTCAAAAATTCGATAGTAGCACTTGGTAAGAAAATTCCGACTATGATGGTTGGATGGAAGAGTGAACGAAAACAAGTTGAAAAAAGGAAATGTGCTGGATGGAGACAGGATTGAAGATTAAAATATTTTATTAATAGAAAGACAGGATTAGGTGTCATGATTTCAATCACTTACACAAAACATTAAAATCAGGCTTTTACTTCCAAAGTTTATCCTGAATATGTTATGTGCTCTTAATGCCACCAATCGATTGCCGAACAAATATTGACCGATTTCACAACAATGGGGTGCTATGCTATACGATTCGTATACGAAGCCCTTATAGGTTCAAATAGACATTTTTTTCTAAACATAAGAATTATTCCAACGTTTGGATATTTCGCACCGAAGTTATATCTCCAACACACCCGATATAGCCATAAGCCAATTTTTAATTGTGCCTGACACGGCAATCATGAAATTCTTGAATGATGGCTTTTGGGGGCATACCCCCCCTTCTACAATAGGCGAAAAATCATATATTCTATTAAAGTGATTTTCGGTACCAAAACTTTGCAGAACAATTTTCAACAGGGTAAATTTGGGAAATGGGGAAAATGGAAAGAAGTTCTTGGTTGGTGAAATGTCGAATTATGGGAAATGAGGCAAAGAAAATTTTTTTTTACCAAAAAATTTTGAAATTTTCTGGGGCAACATAATTATTATCTATGTCAGTGGAATCATAAATCTTTCAAATGCTTGACCTATATTAGACCTAAACAAAAACAACTCACTGATAATCAGTGAGTTGTTGTCGGGGTAGCAGGATTCGAACCTGCGACCCCCTGGTCCCAAACCAGGTGCGCTAGCCAGGCTGCGCTATACCCCGAAAAAAAGAATCAGACATTCTCCCAAAAATGTGAATTTTCAAAGTATTTCCTTCTTTTCCCTTTGGGAGGCGCAAAGATATGAAAAAACCTTGAACCAGAAAACTTGCTTCCAAAGAAATCAGATCATTAATTGCTCTGGATGCATCGTACACTCATCCCCCGGGTTTTATCATCCATGTTCCGCATCATCCATGCAATATTAAACCCCAGTATCCTTTCAATCCCGTCTACTGAAGAATATGCCGTTGAGGTCCAAATGTAATCATAATAACCACTCTGACTGAAGGTTCCGATAGTATCACGGTATCCGCCGGGAAGAGCAGTAAAACCAGTTTTATTTGTTGCACCTAAATTTGGGAAAGCCCACTGCATTGTCCCGGTTTCTTTCAGTCTTCCTCCCACACTGTCCTCCCCAAGGTAACTTGACAATACGGTCCAATCGGAGTCTGAAGCAATTCTCCATCCCGGAGGTGCAATAGAACGAGCATCCGCCACTGCATAAAAATTATATAGGTGACCATAAATCCGCCCCATCGCTGTATCATTGTTATAATCCCAATACTGACCCGCTGTCGACGGAAATTTCGAATTTTTACTTCCTCGGCTGTATTGATAGGGTCACAATTGCGGTAGTGGGTCACTCTTATATTCTCGGCAAGCCAAACCTGTGTCCCGATTGCAACCGTATGATAAACATTCCCGTCTTAGTCGGTAACGGTTCCGGGAGTGGCAGGCAAGGTAGTGAAATTTGTTTCGGCCCCATACCCTGCACCCGCATTGTTGATTGCATAGGCTCTCACATAATACGATGTTGAAGGCGACAACCCAAGTATGTTGCTTGTAAAAGTGCCGGTGCCGGTGCCGTCTGAAGTTTTGCCATTAGCAATTGTTGGGTTATGAGATGTACTCAAGCATACACCCCGCGCAGTTATTGTTGCTACTCCGTCAGATGAAATGTTCCCTCCGCAACTGGCGGAAGTACTGTGGATATTCGACACAACCGATGTTGTCAATACAGGTAAAGTGGCCCCTCCCGGCGAGGAGTTGTCGGAAGATTTCTTGCAACCCACATTGATCATCGAAAACAATCCTATCCCAAGAGAAAACAGGATTACCGATAAAATCCTGTTTTGTTTTTTTATATAAAAAAAAGCTAGGTCATTTCATATGTACCGTCGAACTCAGAAAAACAGTTGTATATATAGCAAATTTTTAAATTATTCCCATAGCTCTAAAAGAAAAATCCTGAGATAAGAAATTGTCAGGTTAACCACACTTCCGAGTGTATTGTAAATCTGGATCCGGTACAATTCTTCAAAACTCGAACTGACTGCAGCCAAACTGAAATTCACAGTTATTGCAGTTGTATTGGCACCTGAAACAATGGATGCCCCCTGGGGAAGTGTCCATGTATATCCTGTGACATTCTGGATTGCCGGGACGTTATATACAATGCCTGTGGAACCCTGGCATATGTCAGCCGTTCCCGTGACCTCCTAAGATGATTGCGGAAAAAATAAACACTAATAGAAATCGCAAATTTGCTTTTTAATTTGGGAATCGACTAAATTCTGAAAAAATGAAAAAGCAACTGCTTCTATTGGCACTTTTGTTTGCCAGCATAGTTGTAATGTCCCAAGAATTTAGTTGGACTGAATTGGGCACAGGTAAAAATGCCTTTAAACCGAATGGCACGATTCGTTCCATATGCACGGATGCAGCGGGACAGGTTTATGCGGCAGGAGATTTTACGGATGCTTCTGGCAATTATTATATTGCGATGGACAAACCAGTTTTTCGACCACCTTCTGCCAATTTCCACTTACCATGTTAATTTATTAATAATCAACAATTTATTTAACCAGTTAGTTCCGGCGAGAGATGATCAAAGCGGAGCTTTATTTATTCCGGCCAATCTGTAACCTGATTACTTTTGCATTTAATTGTTCTTGCCGGAATCATTAAAACCAACATTATGAAATATCTTTTTTTATCTATCGCCATTATTGCTGAAGTCATTGCCACTTCGGCTCTGAAATCAGTTGAAGGATTTACGAAACTCTGGCCTTCGGTCATCGTCGTAGCCGGTTACGGGGTTGCGTTTTATTTTCTTTCGATGACTCTGAAGTCAATCCCCGTGGGCATAGCCTACGCGATCTGGTCAGGGCTGGGGATAACCCTGGTCTCGATCATCGGGTATTTTTTTTATAAACAAAGCCTGGACTTCCCGGCAATTCTCGGGTTGGGCCTGATACTTGCCGGGGTGGTGGTGATCAATGTTTTTTCAAAAACGGTGTCGCACTGAAGGAGACAGGCACGGCAAAAAAAATAAATACCGGGGCTAATCTGCCTAACCCCGGTATCAGTTCAATTCTGAGCGGGCAGCGGTCACTTCATTATGTCATGAACAATCCTTCCGTCCATGATGGTCATGAGTACCTTGTTGTTATGGATGTCGTCGGTCTTTTGTTCGAAAAGATTTTTTTCCAGGACAATGATATCCGCCCTCTTTCCTTTCTCAATTGATCCGATCTTATCTTCGGCGCCCAGCTGGTAAGCTCCGTTTATAGTGTATCCTCTGATCAGCAATTCAAGTGAAAGTTTTTCGGATTCGGGAGGGAGAATATTCGCATCGGCCGCGCCTATGTTCCGGCGCATATGCCCGATCTCAATCTGCTTGAAGGGATTTACATCATCAAAGCCTGATCCTACCGGGAAATCGCTTCCGAAACTGATCCTCACACCAGCTTTGTCCAGGGTGTTAAACAGGTACTGGCGGTCATAGATCTCTTTTCCGACCATCTGCAGGGTTTTGGGGTCGGGAATCCACCATGCCGGGGTGGTCTGAGCCACCACATCCCGCAGGTCTTTGTACCGCTGAACTGTATTCGGCATAAAAAAGTCGTTGTGACAAATAGTCTTCCGTGTAGGTGTGAATCCCTTTTTCTGCTTCAGTTTTTCAAAGGCGGTCAAGGCGTCGCTCATGGCCCGGTTGCCGATGGCATGGATGTGAATGTTGAATCCTGCATCATCGCAACGGATCACAAAATCAGAAAGTTCGTCGGGCGGCATCAATTCGAAACCATTGCCCCTGCCTCCCGGAAAATCATCGAACATAGCACAGCTCATGGCATCGAATACGCCGTCGTAGAGGATCTTCATGGTATTGACCCTGAACAGCTCACTGCGATACGTGCTGTCATATTCTTTCAGATGCGCGATGGCGGTGGGAATCGCTTTCGGGTTGGCAAGAAAGAAACATCCAAAAACCCTGAACGGCAGGTTCCCGTCCTTTTCCATCTGCAAATAGGCTTTATACAAATCGGTCTCCATGATGCTGCCGGCATCAAAGATTGTCGTAAATCCATCTGCCGACACCATCGGAAAGATCTTTTTTTCCGACGCCATGATATCTTCCAGCGAAATACCCAGTTTCATTACGATGGGGACAAACGACATAGGTTCGACGCAGAACCCTGTCGGATTGCCGTTTTTATCGCGTTTGTAATAATGTCCTCCCGGAAGAGGGTCGGGTGTTTCCCTGGTGATCCCGGCCAACTCGAAGGCTTTTGAATTGGCCCAGACTGAATGCATGGAGTTGTCAAATACAAGTACAGGCCTTTTATTTTCAATGGCATCCAGGTCGGCTTTTTTCGGACCCTCAGGTCCGAACATAATAGGCCTGAAATTGGAAAAAAGGAAGTACCTGCTTTTGGTATCTTCCTTTACTGTTTTGCGGATGACATTTAGCCATTGTTCCCGGTTGCCTTCGCCATCCAGGACAGTGGCCTGGCTCAACAGGCTTCCAAGGGCAATATGCACATGGCTTTCGACAAATCCCGGCAGTACCATGCGGCCGTTGAGGTCGACCACTTTCGTGCTCTCGCCAATGAATTTTTTAGCATCTGCCGTGCTTCCTACGAATACGATGGAGTTGCTGTCGACCACCACCGCTTCGGCCCAGGGCATTTTAGTATTCACGGTGTAGATTTTCCCGTTGATCAGTGCCAGTTTCCCGGATTTGACATGGGAACATCCGGAAACAAAGACAATCGTAACAATAATCACAAACAGGGCCATTGCCCTTTGGCGGTAAAATTTTGAAATAGGGTTCATGAGTGAGTTTTTTTTAGATTTAAAGAATTATTCCTGGTAGGTAATCTTCCCGTTCATCATGGTCAGCTTCACTTTCGTGGTGCTGATTTCGCCGGGTGTAATCTTGTGAAGGTCTTTCTCCAGTACAACAATGTCGGCCAGTTTGCCAAGCTGCAACGAGCCGATTTTATCTTCAAGCCCAAGCACATACGCCGCATCCAGCGTGTTCGCCTTCAGGGCCTGGTCCAGGGTTATCCGTTCGTTCTCCGGGGGCAGAACAGGCATGAATTGGTCCTTCCCGTATTGAGGCAGGATTGCCCTTGTTATCGCAACCTGGATAGCATCCAGCGGCTTATAGGTGGAAACGTAGCCCGAGGCAGGCCAGTCGGTCCCGAATGCTACACGGCCACCGGTTTTTAAAACGGAATTGATCCGGTAGAACTCGCGGAATGCAATATCCTTCCCAACGATCGAAGCCGACCTTTCCATGGTCGGGTCAGGCATCGCCCACTCTGCCGAGGTTTGGAATGTAACGTTCAGCCTGGCGAAACGAGGGACGTCCTGATCGGAAAGATAGACCACGTGCGCTGCAGTGTGCCTTGACAGGCTATTGGGATAGGCCTTGCGCGCGGCTTCGACCGCGTCGAGGTAGGCCCGGATGGTTGCGTCGCCATATATGTGGGCATGAGTATTGAGGCCAACGGCCTGGGCTTTCATGATCACGGAATCAACAAGTTTCAGGTCTATTGCGAACTCGCCGAGAAAGCCGGGGCGGTCGGCATATGGCTGTAGCATGACCGCAGTATGCTGGGCCTCGCCACCGTCGAAAAGGATCTTCAGTGCCCCAACCTGTACAAGCTCGGAGTGGAACTTATCGCGTAACGCCAGCGTTTTCTCAACAGGATCTTTAATCGCCGGATTGTTCCAGTAATAGCTGAAAACCATCCGCACCGGCAGCCTGTTCTCCTTCTCCATCCGCTGGAAGCCTTCAAGGCCCAATTCCATTGGCAGGATCGGCATCCCGGCATCAAAGGCTGCAGTAATGCCGGCTGCTGCAAAACGCGGCAGGTAATCGGCTACCGCTTTCATCACAACGTCGGGACTCAGGGGTTCAATCCGTGCATTGATCTCCAGTTCGGCCGGACCCTCCACTACCCATCCCGTCGGCTCGTTGGTTTTGGGATTGCGTTGATAGTAGCTCACTCCCGGCAGGGGATCGGGATGTTTCGCATCCACTCCCGCCAGTTGGAGGGCTTTGCTGTTCACCCATGCGCTATGGCCGTCAATGCCCAGCAGTAACACGGGGCGATCAGGAAAGATCTTGTCCAGCACCTCCTTTGTGGGGCCTGTCGTCGGGAACATGGTGTAGCGCCAGCCAAAGCCGCGGATCATTTTGGCATCAGGGTGGGCATCAGCCCATTCCTTTACCCTTGCCAGGAGTTCGTCCATCGAATCGGTCTGCAGATCGGCGCCAAGGGCAAGGACTGCAAGTGCAACATGGATGTGGGATTCAACAAAGCCGGGCATCAGCATCTGCCCCTTCAGGTCGATAACCTTTGTCTCTTTCCCGATATAGGCTTCAACCCCTTTGTTGTTTCCTATGTAGGTGATTTTTTTACCGGTTATGGCAATCGCCTCGGCTTTAGGATTTTTGCTGTCCATCGTGTAGATTGCGCCATTCCTGAACACGTAGTCTCCGGTCTGGGCAAACACCATATTGGCTGCAAACATCAGCACGGCAGCCAAACATGCACGAAGCATCATGATTTTCATTTTCATAGCATTACTTGTTTTGTAAGTTATTATTAATAAATTGTCTGTTTATGATAATTTTGCATTCTATTAATTTCCAACAACACTGACGGGAGAATTATTTTCATGAACTACTTGTATTCTTCATTTCATTCAAATATTGATTCCCTGTTTCTAACCTTGTTAATGACCGGGATTCTTTTCCTTCATATTCCAATTGCAAAGAGACAATCAAAGCAGTATCAATACATATTGATTTCTTTAACAGCCGGTTTGAGCCTGGTCTTTCTTACTGATCTCTTATTTGTTTTTATACCGGAAATCAAAAATGCACTTTCCGCGACAATTATGCCCATTATCAAGTTGTCACTCATCCTATCATCCTCCTGTTTCCTGGTAATTTTTCATGTAAAATTAAAAACTAATTTCCTGGACCTTGAAGACAAATTTCTTAAAGTATTCAATACCTCGCCGCATGGGATGATGATTGTAAAGGTTTCGGATGCAACAATAAAAGAAGTAAATACTGCCTTTGAGAGGGTCGCGGGCTTTTCTGCCGAGGAGGTGATCGGAAAGACAACCCTTGAACTTGGACTGTGGCATCAGCCGCAGCAAAGGAATGAAGTGATCTCGACACTTTTGAATTATCAATCATTCGGACCGGTCGAATATAAATTTATTCCAAAAACAGGCGTTCCCACTAAATATCTTTATACAGCACAATTCATCATCATTAAAGGGGAGAAATTTCTTGTTGCCCATATCCAGGAAAAATATGATAAATCATTACCGGGGTATGAAACAAAAAATCTTCTCAAGCAAAGATTACATGACATCATGTCAAACGAAGCATTGTTCAAAGTTCCGGGGCTGACACTTTCAGACCTGGCTGAAAAACTTGAAACAAATAAAACATATCTTTCACAGGCGATCAACAGTGAATACGGCAATTTCAATGAATATTTAAACAGGTTCAGGGTTATTGAAGCATGCCGTTTGATTCAAAACGGCCTTGATCCCAGACTAAGTATTGATCATTTGTATTCTGAAGTTGGATTCTCCTCAAGGTCATCATTTTACGAAGCTTTTAAAAAATTTACCGGTGTGTCGCCATCCCGGTTCCGCCAGGTCAACTCTAAAGAAGCATTGACTAAAAGTAAAATCAATTCTTGAAAGGATTCTGAAAAAAGACATCCCGAAGTTTCAATTTAAATATTCGGGATGTCTTTTTTATTGATTGTCCTGATCTCTGAGCTAAATTTGACCAAAATCCCCATAATACGGTAGGTGTATTCATCGATAGCCGGGGAAAAGAGTTCCAGGTTCTATACAAAATATGTTAAAATAAGTGAACAAATGAAAAAGTATTCCATCATCATCCTGTTCGTTTTTTTCATCCTCTCCTTTTCAATCCAGGCTCAGGATGATAAAAAAATTGATTCAGCTTCTATCCAGTCTCATGATGATAAAAAAATTGATGCATCCAAGCCCACAAACTTCTATTCCTATCTTAACAACTCCCTTGAATTTCTTTCAAGGGAGACAAAAGGAAATCTGATCGGATACAGGGCTAATTTAACCTATTCGCCCTCCGAGCGACATCTGATTTTGGGAGAAGTTCCTTTGCAATATAATTTACAGGAAGGGAAAGTCGGTTTTGGAGACATCCGTGTAAGATATTTTTATCTGCCTTATAAAAATTACGAAAAATTTTTTGGTGCTTTCGGACCTTCTGTTGATATCATAGCACCCGTGGGAAGTGTTTCGAACGGAATCGGAAACGGGAGGTGGGTTATTGCTCCCGGTCTCGCCGGGGCTCTTATGTTTGCTGAATGGTTCCAGGTATTTCCGGTGCTTTCGTATCAGTATATGAGCAAACCGGTTTACCATGATACAACCTTGAATGATCCCATTAATGGAATTACGCTTCAGTTTATTTCAGTATTTGCATTATCCCAGGCGGCATTTATTGTAGTAACGCCAACGTTCAATCAACATTTTGTGAACGGAACCAGTTCATTTTCTTACATCCAGGAATTGTCGTTTGGTTATATGGTCGGCCCAAAAGGACAACTTTCGGCTTACCTGAAAGGAGACTTCAAGGATAACCATTATCAGATGAGCATAGGCTATACCGTCTTTTTCTGATGAGAGGTGGACCCAGCTATGGAAATTGGTTATTTTTGTAATGCTTACTTCACTATTTCACGTCATTAAAATTTGTATTGTGAAACTGAATTTCTCAAAGTGCAATGACTTCGCTATCAGGGTCGTTTTTTTTCTTCTCATCCTGGCACTCTGGCAATCCATGCAGGAATGCCTGGCTCAGAAAAGCAAAAACTCACCAAAATATAATAAAATCCTGGTCCTTGCCAAGGTTCAGCAACCCGATATTGAAAAGACCTTCGAGAATGCGATGGTTGCCGCACTTAAAGACAAAGGTTACACCGCTGTTCCTTCGTATAACACATTCACCGGTAACGATATAGAAAATACCGCCAGGCTGGTCGCAAAGGCCGACAGCCTGAAGATCGATGCTCTGCTTGCTTTCACCCTTGTTAACATCGAAACCAAAATCATTAACACTCCCCAGGTCAATGCGAACATAGGCGTACCTGTGAGCTTTGGCTTTTTCAGCGTATATGTCGGGACCAGCGTTCCGCTTGGCGGAGGACCGATCGAAGAAAAAACAGTCCACCTTAAAGCGGGTTTCTACTATGACAGGAATTCGACGGAACCCTCGTGGAACATGGATCTTTCGGACAATCTCGGTGACGGCACCGACGCCCTGATCTATAATTTCACGCGTAAAATAGTGAAATCCCTGTTCAAGCAAAAAATACTCTGATTTCCTTTTTCTTCAGAGTTTAACGATCACCCCTGAATTTACTGCAATGGTATTGAAGGGTATGATTTGAGAATACGGAGCATCTGACCAGTTTCCGTCGATTTTAACTGACCGTTTTAGTTTAATAACAATCTTCAAATTAAGCAGGTGAGTCATTTCCGGCGAAGGCTGGTCAAAGAAATCGTTAGTTCCACTATTTCAGTGATTTCCATAAAAGGGGCAAATTACCATTTTATAAAACCATGATCTTCAGGGAGATAGATTTCATTTTAATCTTCTCTTTGCCGCTAAGAATCTGGGAGATGTTGTTTTCCGACCATCTTTCAGTTTCCTTCTGCGGCTTGGGTCAAGGCTATTTCTCCATTTCGATAAAGTACCTGCGAATCTTTTCGCCGGATTCTGGTCTGGCCAGCATGGAAAGATGTTTGGCAAAGTCAACAGTCAGAGCAAAATCCTGTGCAAAGTTTCCCGGTCCTTAAATCGTACGAAATACGAGTAACTCATAATCAATATGTTCTATGACATATGGATTTTCAGCAATATTCACCCGATACCATTTGGCCTAGTTTGTGGGATTCAGTCCAAGCTTTTCATATAGCTCTATTGCGCTAAATACTTGCTTGCCATTCTAATTTGTGATTCGAATTAACTCTTCCATGGTCGTGGCAACCCAACTAAAATAATTGCTCCAGCGATAAGGGCGAAACCTATCATACCTACTTAGCGGATGGAAGTCAAACTAACCTTGAAGAACAGGTCTTATATTTTATATAATGTGTCTCTTGACGTGGAGGGAGTTAAACCAACCCGACCCGGGGGGTGGCAGGATGCCGAAAAGTGAATTTGCGGATGCACCCGGGGGGGGTACTTCATAAATGAAAAAACTGCAAAAAGTAAATCGAAATGTGTGTTTTTCTGTGTGTTAAAAAATAAAATACTCTGTACTTGGTTGTATTTCAACTAAATAAAGAATATGGTTGCGGAGAGGGGGGGATTCGAACCCCCGGTACAGTTTCCCGTACGACAGTTTAGCAAACTGTTGGTTTCAGCCACTCACCCACCTCTCCGGATAATGCTGAAATCGGGGTGCAAAGTTAGGGATTCCTGCTTTCTCAGCAAAAAAAATTATATCTTTGTCCTGATCACCTAAAATATAACCTATGAAAGGAAGAACTTTTGCTGAAAAGGTTTTCAATGCTGAAAAAGGCTCTATCGTTTTTGCTAAACCCGACATCATCCTCTCCCATGATAATACCTCAAGTATATACAGTACATTCAAAAAAATGGGTGGTGTAAAACCTGTCAATTTCGATGCCCTTTTAATCACCCTTGATCATAATGCCCCCCCCACCAATTCCAAACTTGCTAATGATTACCAGGTCATCCGTGACATTGTTGAAAAATTCGGTATTAAGAAATTCCATGATGTGGGAGATGGGATTTGCCATCAGCTGATGTCACTCTATGCCAGGCCGGCGATGATCATCGTCGGCAGTGACAGCCATACGAGCACAGCCGGGGCGTTTAATACTTTTGCCGCGGGCATCGACCGAACCGAGACGGCAGGCCTCTGGAAACAAGGCGAAACATGGTTCCGGGTCCCTGAATCAGTGAAGATCACCCTGACGGGGAAACTTCCCAAAGGGGTTTTTGCCAAGGATCTTGCATTGTGGATCATAGGCATGATAGGTTCCAGCGGAGCCGATTACATGTCGATAGAATACCATGGTGAAGGAGTAAGGTCCCTGTCCATGGCTGACCGCATGGTCCTTGCCAACCTGGCTTCGGAAATGGGGGCCAAGAATGCAGTCTTCCCCGCCGATGAAATCCTTGAAACCTGGCTTGGTTCGAAAACCACCGGATTGTGGGCCGACCCGGATGCTTCCTATATCAGCGAAATCAATATCGGTCTCGATGAATTATTTCCCGTTGTTGCAGCCCCACACCATGTTGATAATGTTAAAGCAGTTGCTGAAGTTCAAGGCACGAAAATACATGAGGCTCTTATAGGCACCTGTACAAACGGCAGGCTCGAAGACCTCCGCGAAGCAGCCTTCGTACTCAGAGGGAAGAAGGTTGCAAAATACATGCAATTACTCATCATACCTGCTTCCAGGGAGATCTATAAACAGGCGATGAAAGAAGGTCTCATCGATATTTTTCTTGATGCAGGAGGTAATGTCCTGTCTTCTTCATGCGGGCCATGCCTGGGGACAGGCCAGGGAATCCCTGCGGATAATTATAATATCATCTCCACGGCCAACAGGAATTTCAAGGGCAGGATGGGAAATAATACCTCCAATGTCTACCTCGCTTCTCCTGCCACGGTTGCCGTCTCGGCTATCACAGGAGAAATTACTGATCCCAGGGGTAATAGGACCAGCGACAAGTTTCCATTTCATGTCCTGCAAAGTTCGAAAGTGGATATCAGGGAAGGTGAGGACCGTTTCTCGTCAGGAGTCTGGAACTATGCCGATGTGGATAACCTCAATACCGACCAGATGTTCGCCGGTAACCTCACATACAATGTAGCCAGCTCGGAACCTGAAAAGATCATGCCCCATCTTTTCAAGGGCTTCGACAACAGCTTTGCTGAAAGGATCAAGCCCGGCGATGTTATAGTGGCCGGGACTAATTTCGGATGCGGGAGTTCCCGTGAACATCCGTCGGTCGGACTTGCATTCGCCGGGGTCAAAGCTGTCATCTGCAAATCGGTAAACCGGATTTTCTACCGCTCCTCGGTTAACCAGGGGCTTCCTATCATCCTCGTTCCCGAAGCGGTGGACGCTTATAAACAGGGTGATGCCGTAACCATCGATTTTGGAAAAGGACAGGTGTTCGTCGGCACTAAACAATTTCATTTCGCAGCCCTGCCGGATAAACTGATGGAGATATTCGATGCCAGGGGTCTCGTGAATTATGTAAAAAACAAATGAAAAAAATTCTGTATTTGGCGGCAATTTTTACCGTCACCATTGTCCTGACTTTTATCCTGCGCTCTTTTTTTCCGAAATATCAGGGAATCCTGCTGTTCATAGCCTGCATCCTGCTGTCCGACTCTCTTCTCTGGATCACACTGAGCCGCTGGCTTGCAAAACGGAAGTATGTGATCCGTATTCTCATTTCATGTCTCTTCTGGCTGCCCTTTACGCTGCTCATGATCCTCGTGATAATAGGTTTCTCATATCCTTTCACCAACTGGCCTATTGCTGTCAGGTCTTATCTGCTCAGCGCCCTAATCATCATTATTGTGGTCAAGATGTTCCCCATCTTGTTTCTTCCCATTGCATGGTTTGTCAGGCGGATACTGTCGGTCGTGCTTCACCTTCGCATGCACAGATTCGAAAAGACAAGACCGTCGGGAGACTTGGCCATCAGGCGCAGGAACATGCCTAACCCGGGAACCCCGGAGCTTTGGGCCTCCCGAATCCGTATTACCGGATGGCTGGCCGGCGCTTTTATGGGACTGCTTTTACTTTCAGGAATTTTATTCTGGGTTTTCAGCTTCAAAATGTACGCTCTGGATTTTACCTCACCCAAAATCCCGAAGGCTTTTGACAACTTCAGGATAGTACAGATCAGCGATATCCATCTTGGGGGATGGACGAGAAAAGCCAAACTTGATGAGGCAGTCAAAGAAATCAACAGCCTCAAACCGGACCTGATTGTTTTCACGGGCGACATGTTCACCTTCTCCACAGGCGAGGGAAAGGAATTTAAGGATATTCTCAGGAAGCTCCATTCCCCGCTCGGTATAATGGCCATATTGGGGAATCATGATTACGGGGATTATGTAAAATGGAAAAACCTGGGGGCCAAGGCGCTGAATTTTAAACAACTTCATGATTTCTACTCTGAGCTTGGCTGGGACCTGCTCCTGAACTCTTCAGAAACGATCCACAGGGGGGCCGACAGCATTTTCATCCTTGGGGTGGAGAACTGGGGAGCCGCCCGCCGTTTCCAGAAGTACGGTGATATTGAAAAAGCTTTGCAGGGGGTGAATGCCACAGGCTTTTCAATTCTCCTCTCACACGACCCTTCATACTGGGACAGGGTAGTGTCAAAAACTCATCCGGAGATCGCCCTTACGCTTTCGGGTCACACCCACGGAGGTCAGTTCGGCATAGAAGCCGGGCCCCTGAGATGGAGTATCCTTTCCATGTCAAATCCATTGTGGGGCGGGTTATATAAGAGGAGATCGGGGAATTCTGAATCCTCATTATACGTGAACCGGGGACTGGGGACTGTCGGCTATGCTGGCCGGGTCGGCATCAGGCCTGAGATCACTCTCATCATCCTGCATCACGGGAAGTGATCATCAAATTACAGTTTTGTATTTCCAGGGGTTTGCAAATCAGCAAGGGAAATCAGGCATCAACCGCCCCCCGTGCTTTTGTCACATCGCATTCCCTGAGCTCACATTCGTACATGTCGCAGCAGTTGTCGCAAACACGTTTGTACACCTTGAAATTCAGCAATCGGATAGCGGGACTTTCATAGCCATCTCTGACAGGTTCCACCCTCATCAGGTCGGTGCTGAGATATTTCTTGTTGCAATCGGAAAATACGGTGACGACATTTGCATCCGGCCCCATTTCATTCTGGATCTGCAGTGCGCCGAGGAAATTCGCCCCGGATGAGATGCCTACTGCCAGTCCAAGTTGTCCTGCAAGTTTCTGCGCCATCAGTATAGAATCTCCATCGGGAACGGCCACAATGCGGTCAAGCCGGTCGAGTTTTACCAGGGCCGGGATGAATTCGTCGGATATCCCCTGTATCCTGTGAGCCCCGACTTTATGGCCGGTCGACATGGTCGGGGATTCGGCGGGTTCAAGCGGATGGATCTTTATCTTCGGGTTCATCTGCTTCAGGAATTTCCCCACACCCATAACTGTGCCCCCCGTTCCGACGCCTGCAATAAATGCATCCGGCGTTATATCATGATACCTCAGCTGGCACCAGATCTCAGGTCCGGTGGTCTTTTCATGGGCTTCAGCATTTGCCTCATTTGAAAACTGGCATGGAAGGAAAATATTTTTTTCATTTGCAGCGATTTCTTCAGACAGCTTTATACTTCCCAGGAAACCTCCCTGTTCCCTGGAGATCGGTATAATGGTGGCGCCAAGACTTTTGATGATATCCACTCTTTCCTTGCTCATCCAATCGGGCATGATGATCCTGACATTATGGCCAAGGGCCTTGCCTATGGCTGAAAATGCAATACCCGTGTTGCCACTGGTGGCCTCAACAATAGTGTCCCCGGGATGTATCCTGCCATCATGGTAAGCTTTTTCGAGTATATACAAAGCCATACGGTCTTTGATGCTTCCCGTGATGCTGAAATTCTCCGATTTGGCAAAAATTGTACGTTTTTCCCCTTTGTATAGGAAATTGATGGCTAGTAATGGTGAGTTCCCGATCAGTCGCCAGATATCCTTGAACCTTAGCTGGAAATCATTATCCACATGAATATTCATCGTTGGCATAAAGCAAGATTTTACAGGCCGGAGATATCCCGGCAGCATGCAAAAATAAGGTTTTTACCCTTACCTTGCTTTGGAAACCTGTATAAAGGAAACTTCGATATCGCCTCCCTGGGGATAAAGGCTGATGAAGTCATTGTCGATCCTGTACCATACATCCTGCTCCCTGACGCTGATAAGTCTTTCATTTATCTTCCCATCAGTGGAAAGATTGCGGATCACTATCCCGCCGGAAGGCTGTTTGTCCTTCCCGTACCTCAGAAGTACGTTGAATGGCTTGCCCGACAGGTTGCGGAGTTTGATATAGATAAAATTGTCTTTCCTGGATGCAATGTTTACCGGTGTGAATTTGAACTGTTTTTCATCATTGGAAGTGATCGTCACCGGGCTGTTGAGAACATCTGCAATTGCATTCTCGGCAAGAGTCCTTCTAATTCTTGCTATCATTTCCTTTGGATAGTTTTCCATTGGAAGGTATCCGGCTGCTTCAGTATACCCGTCGATCGCCTTGTCGAATTCGAAACCGTTGTAAAATTTATCGGCTTCGGCTATTGCTTTGTCGTACTTTCCTTTATTGGCGCGGTAAATGCTGTCAATAACCGTGGTCAGCCTTTCCAGCCGGTCCTTCGGGTATTTTTCCTCAGGGAAAAGCCCGGATGCCTGCTGGAAATATTCCCTCGATTTTCCCCAGTCCCTGTCGTTAAATGAATTATCGCCCTTGATGACGAGGTCGTCAAATGTCTTTTTCCTGCCCTGGAGTTCAACCAGTTTTTTATTTATCTCATCTATCTTGTTTTTCGGGTACTGCTCATTGGGTTTGATAGTCAGGGCATTTTCATATTCCGTCCTGGCTTCATCAAATTTTTTATCGGAAAGCATTTGGTCTGCTTTCAGGACTGAAGCTTTGTAAGCCTCTTCCCGGGCACGGATCTCAGCCAGTATGCTTTCGATCTCCTTTATTTTATCGGCAGGATATTGTTCACCCGGCTTGATCGACAGGGCATTGTTGTATTCTGTTTTAGCCTGATCATAAGATTTTGCCGTAAGCAGCTGGTCGGCTTTTCCAATGGAGGTTTTGTACCGGTCTTCAAGGGTTTTCAGCCTTGCGGCCTCGGCTATCCTGCCATCGGTTTCCTTTATCTTATCCTGGGGATAAGCTTCACCCGGCTTGATCTTCCCGGCTTCCACGTAGCCTGCCCTGGCCTGGGCAAGTTCCCCTGACAGCAGCAGTTGGTCAGCCTTTTGAATGGCAGTCTGGTATTTTTCATCCTGGGCTTTCTGCCTGGCTGCTTCGGCCATCGCATTATCGGCCTCGGTGATCTTTGTCTTCGGATAGGCTTCATCGGGCTTGAGCTGCAGGGCTCTCTGATATTCAGTCTTGGCCTGGTCCCAGGTTTTCGAGGCCATCAGTTTGTCACCAGATGCAACAGCAGCAGCATAGGCGCTGTCCCTGGCCCTTAATGCGGCCAGGTCGGCAAGGATTCTGTCAATTTCCGATAGTTTGGTCTTCGGGTAGGTTTCGGCAGGTTTCAGCTCCGAGGCTTTCCGGTACCCGGCCCTGGACTGCTCATATGATTTACTCTGCAGCAGCTTATCGGCATCGGCTATAATTCCCTTATATTGCTGGTCAAGGGCCGTTTGTTTTGCAATTACATCACTTATGCTGTCGATGGAAACGATCCTCCGTTTGGGAAGTTCTTCAGCCGGCTTCAGTTCCAGGGCTTTCTGGTAGGCCGATTTGGCCTGGTCCATGGTTTTGGCGGCAAACAGCTTCTCGGCACTGGCAATAATGCCCGCATACTGCTCTTCAAGAGCTTTCTCCAGGGCGATTTCGGCCAGGATCCTGTCGATCTCCCCTATCTTCTGTGCCGGGTAGGTTTCAGATGGCTTGAATGCAGCTGCATTGGTATATTCCTGTCTGGCATCACTGTAGGATTTCGAGGCCAGCAGTTGGTCGGCTTTGCTAATTGAAAGCTGGTATTTCTCGTCTATGGATTTCTGTTTGGCTATTTCAGCCAGGGCAAGGTCGATCTCACCGATCCTGCCTTTGGGGTAGTCTTCATCGGGTTTGATTTTTAGCGCTTTCTGGTATTCTGTTTTAGCCTGGTCGAAGGATTTGGATGCCAGCAGCCTGTCACCTTCGGCGATGATTGCGGCATAAGCGCTGTCCTTCGCCTTTGCTACAGCCAGTTCGGCCAGGATCTTATCGATTTCCGTAAGTTTGGTCATCGGATAGGTTTCGGAAGGCTTAAGCTCCGAGGCTTTCCGGTACCCGGCCCTGGACTGTTCATAGGATTTGCCCTGCAGTAGCTTGTCGGCACCGGCAATAAGAGCCGTATACTGTTCGTCAAGCGATTTCTGTTTTGCAATGCTATCAGCCACGATCTTGTCGATCTCCCCGATCTTCTGTGCCGGGTAGGTCTCAGATGGCTTGAGGGCTGCAGCACTGGTATATTCCAGCCTGGCATCCGGATAGGATTTCGAGGCCAGCAGCTTATCGGCTTTGCTTATCGACTGCTGGTATTTTTCATCTGTGGATTTCTGTTTGGCAATTTCAGCCAGGATCAGGTCGATCTCCCCGATCTTGCCCCTGGGGTAGGCTTCATCGGGTTTGAGGTTATGGGCTTTCTGGTATTCCGTTTTAGCCTGGTCATAAGATTTGGACGCCAACAGCCTGTCTCCTTCGGAGATGCTTGCCGCATATGTGCTGTCCTTCGCTTTAACTACGGCCAGGTCGGCAAGGATCCTTTCGATTTCCGATAGTTTGGTTTTCGGATAGGTTTCGGATGGTTTGAGAGTAAGCGCTTTATTATACTGGATTTTGGCCTGCCCGTATGCTTTATCCTGCAAAAGCTTGTCGGCATCGGCAATAAGGCCCGAATACTGTTCCTCAAGCGACTTTTGTTTTGCAAGCACATCACTCAGGCTGTCGATTGAAACGATCCTTCGTCTGGGGAGTTCTTCGGCCGGGTTCAGCTCCAGGGCTTTCTGGTAGGCCGATTTTGCCTGGCCCAGGGTTTTGGCGGCAAAAAGCTTCTCAGCATCCGCAATGATCCCCTTGTACTCATCGTCAAGAGCTTTCTGTTTTGCAACATCGGCAAGTATTTTATCTATCTCCCCTATCTTTTGTACCGGGTAGGTTTCAGATGGCTTAAGGGTGGCTGCATTAGTATATTCCTGCCTGGCATCCGGATAGGATTTCGAGGCCAGCAATTTGTCGGCTTTAATAATACACAGCTGGTATTTTTCATCCGTGGACTTCATTCTGGCGATTTCAGCCAGGGCCAGATCGATCTCACCGATCCTGCCCTTGGGATAGGCTTCATCGGGTTTGAGTTTAAGGGCTTTCTGGTATTCCGCTTTAGCCTGGTCATAAGATTTGGACCCCAACAGCCTGTCCCCTTCGGAGATGTTTGCGGCATAGATGCTGTCCTTCGATTTTAATGCAGCCAGATCGGCTTTTGATTTGTCTATTTCCCTGATCTTTGATTTAGGATAGGTTTCGGATGGCTTCAGGGCAGATGCTTTCAGATATTCGCTCCTGGCTGCTTCAAAGGAGTTATCAAGCAACAGTTTATCAGCTGCTGCTATAATACCGGAATATTGGTCATCCAGCGATTTCTGCTTCACCAGCACATCACTCAGGCTGTCAATGGATGCGATTCGCCGCTTGGGAAGGGATTCGCCGGGTTTCAGCTCAAGGGCCTTGCTGAAGGCCGCCTTTGCCGGTTCCAGGGATTTCGATTTAAACAGCTTTTCGCCCGAAAGCATAAGGTCGGCATACTCTTTTTCGATGGCCTGTTTTTGCTTTGCATGTTCGGCAAGCAACGCAGTAATGGCGGCTAGTTTTTCCTTCGGATAGGTTTCGGAGGGTTTCAGGGTCGAAGCTTCAGTATAAGCGGCTCTGGCCTTATCATAATCCCTGATCCCCAGTAAGGAATCCCCCCTTGTCACTGCGGCCTGATAATTCACATCCCGCTTATTATTTTTCACAAGATCGGCCAGCAGCCCGTCTATCACCTGAATCTTCGCTATGGGATAGGTTTCTGCTGGTTTTATTTCCAGGGCTCTCTGGTATTCATGCCGTGCATTATCGTAATTTTTAGCAGCAAATTCCTTGTCGGCAATAGCGATTGCCGACTGGTAGGCCTCTTCGGAAGCTTTCTCTCCTGCTTCCTGCCCGGCTACGAACTGGTTCACTTTGTCGAGCATTTCCCTGGGGTAGTGTTCCCCTGGTTTGGCTCCTGAAGCCAGCACGTAATAATCCCTCGCTCTGATGAAATTCCTGGCAATATAAAAGCTGTCGGCCAGGTTAACATATTTGTCATAATCCTTTTGCTGCTTTGCGATTGCAGCAAGGAGCCGGTCAATCTCCTGCATCCGAGTCTTTGGATATGACTGTTCAGGTTTGATCTGAGAGGCATTCTCATATTCTTTTCTCGATGCGGGATAGGACTTGCTTTCAAACAGCTGGTCAGCTATCCCTATCGACTTGATGTAGGCATCGTCTCTTTTACGCTGGGCTTCAACCAGCACCGTGAGTTCAGCCACCCTGTCACGGGGGTATTTCTCGTCCGGCTTAAGCTTGACTGCGCTCTGGTATTCCAGGAGGGCAGGCTGCCAGTTCTTGTCATTATAATATTGGTCACCGTTCTTAATAGCCTGGGCATACTGCTCTTCCCTCACCTGCTCCTCCACCTTGAGCTTGATGATCTCGTTGATCTTGGCTTTCGGATAGGCCTCGTTGGGAAGTATGCCCGACGCATTCTCATACTCTGTTTTGGCCTTGTCATATTCTTTTGCCGCCAGGAGCCTGTCGGCATTTGCGACAGCGACATCATAGAGGGTATTCTGGGCTTTCTGCGACCGAAGCAGGTTCATTGTATTATCAAGCCTGGTCTTCGCCAGAGAATCATTCGGCTGTGCATTCATTGCAAGTTGATAATATGCCTTGGCATTCAGGTAATCCTTCTTTTGAAAAGCGGCATCACCGGCTGATATTGATTGGATATAATCAATCTTTTTCTTATCCCGGTCATAGATCTGTCCTTTGACCTGGGTAATCCGGTTTCTGAGAGCGGAATCAAGAGGATGAATTTTGGCGGCTTTTTCAAGCTCTGTAAGACATGCATCAAGGTTACCGGCTTTCTGGTACTGATCAGCCTTGTGAATGAGGTTGATGAAGGCCGTGTCGGAGACCGGTGTCCTTGTTTTAACTGTCGTATCAGGCTGTGAAACAGATAATTCCGCTTTGCTTCCGGGAGAGAGAGCCTGGAAAGCGGGGTACAGGAAAATACCCGCTGCAAAGATGACAATGGATGATATAATAAAGACAGAACTCAGAGAACTAACTTTCCCGGACAGTAATTTCATGCAGGTAATTGATTTTATATATAAAAAATTTCACTCGGATCATTATTTTCCCTGAATTAATATAACGCTGAAAATCAGATTAAATTTTAGCTCATTGAATGATGACCCCATCCTTCATTGTCAGCTTCCGGTCGGCCATGCCAGCCAGGTCTGAATTATGGGTGACGATAACATAAGTCTGGTGAAATCTTTCCCTGAGCTGAAAGAACAACTTATGCAACTCCATGGCTGAATTACTGTCAAGGTTCCCCGAAGGTTCATCAGCAAGGATGACCCTGGGTTCATTGATCAGAGCCCTGGCAATTGCAACCCTTTGCTGCTCACCTCCCGAAAGTTCTGAAGGTTTATGATTCATCCGTTCCGAAAGGCCCAGCAAATCCAGCAATCCTTCGGCCTTTTTCATCGTTTCTCCTTTCTGCTTTCCTGCGATGAACCCGGGGATGCATGTATTTTCAAGGGCAGTGAATTCCGGAAGGAGGTGATGAAACTGGAAAACAAAGCCGATATGCCTGTTCCTGAATTCGGATAATTTCCGGTCGGCCAGTAAATCGACCCTTATGCCATCCATTTCGATCCTTCCCGCATCAGCTTTATCAAGGGTTCCCAGTATGTGAAGCAAGGTCGATTTTCCGGCACCCGAAGCTCCGACAATGGAAACAATTTCACCTTCTTGAACTTCCAGGCTTATACCTTTAAGTACATTCAGCCCTCCGAATGATTTATGGATATCCCTCGCAACGATCATAGAGAAAAATGAAAGGGCAAAGTTAAGAAAATCTCTATCCTTTAAAATTTTGTACTTCCGGTTTATAAGCTTACTTTTGAGTGCGTAAAATCGAGCCGGGCATCCCAGGCATTTTCAATTTAAACTATTGATTTTTCAGAGACTTGTCATAGATTGTCAAAAATTTATTTATGAACTTACATGAATATCAAAGCAAGATCATCCTGAAACAGCATGGGGTTCCTGTGCCTGAAGGTGGACTTGCAAACACTGCAGAGGAGGCATGCAAAATTGCCGAAATTCTTCAGGGCAGCACCGGGACCGATAAATGGGTCATCAAAGCACAGGTGCATGCCGGCGGCCGCGGGAAAGGCGGGGGGGTAAAAGTAGCAAGCTCCATTGAAGAGGTGATGCAATTTGCCGACCGGATCATCGGGATGACGCTTGTCACCCCCCAGACCAGTGCAAAGGGAAAACTGGTGAGAAAAGTTTATGTGGAGCAGAATATCTATTATCCCGGGCCTTCCGAACCTGCCGAGATTTACTTGAGCCTGCTGCTGAACCGTCAATCGGGAAATATCATTATCATGTATTCTCCCAGGGGAGGCATGGATATTGAGAAAGTCGCCGAAGAAACCCCTGAGCTGATTTTTACCGAAGAGATTCATCAGATAACAGGGCTTCAGCCTTTCCAGGCCAGGAAAGTTGCATTCAACCTGGGGTTGAAAGGAGATGCATACAAGAATATGATCAGGTTCCTGAACGCCATATACCAGGCCTACATTAAATCGGATGCATCGCTTATCGAGATCAATCCTTTATTCAAAACGTCCGACAATAAGATCCTTGCGGCTGATGCCAAAGTGGTGATCGATAATAATGCTCTTTTCCGTCATCCTGACATAGCCGCAATGCGCGATTACGATGAAGAAGATCCGATTGAAGTGGAAGCTTCCCGCCATGACCTGAATTATGTCAAGATGGATGGGAATGTTGGCTGCATGGTCAACGGGGCCGGGCTCGCGATGGCGACCATGGATATCATCAAACTTTCTGGCGGTGACCCCGCAAATTTTCTGGATGTGGGAGGAAGCGCAAATGCCAAACGAGTCGAGGAAGGATTCAGGATCATTCTCAGGGATCCTGCCGTTAAGGCCATCCTGGTCAACATCTTCGGTGGAATTGTGCGTTGTGACAGGGTTGCCCAGGGCATAGTGGATGCCTATAACAATATAGGAGAGATCGGTGTCCCCATCATCGTACGTCTGCAGGGGACAAATGCCCTTGAGGGGAAACAGATCATCGATAATTCAGGCCTTCAGGTACATTCGGCCATCACTCTTGAAGATGCAGCTTCCCTGGTCAACACAGTGCTGAAATAAACCTTGACTCCTCTTCTTTTTCATACAGCAGCAGTCTTATCTTTTCCAGTTCGTTCAGGGGGGAAGACGCAAATGAGAAAGTCTCCGGATCGATCTTTAATCCATTTATCTGAACCTGGTCATAATTTCCAGAGAGGAACCTGACAAGATGCCGTTCATCACTTCCCGGGAAGCGTTCCTGGTTGGATTTCAGGTACTGGAGGATCCGTAAGCCGTCGAATTTCTCATGGCATGCCCTGACAAAGTTTTCAACTGTCCTGGAATTTTTTCTCAATGGCTTGAACGGGTCTTTTTCCCCGGATGCTTCGCTCATAAAACGTACAACCGGCGTATCTCCGGTTTTTACATAGAAAGATGGGAAACGTTCGTAGGTTTCCCATATCTCATCAAACAATTCCGTTGGATATACCGGGTAACTTGACCAGTCGCCCGAATCACCTTTGATCATTGCCGGCCCTGTCCCGAATATGACCCGGTCGGAAAAACGGGCTTCCGGAAACACTTTTTCATCGTTCCAGAACAAGATGCGCCCGTACTTCCTTAATTTCTGCAGAAAGTAAAAATCCTCCCCGCTTATCCTCGGGCTCATCCCTCCTATGGCATTATAAGCCTTTACAGGGCAGGCCATGGCTGACCCGAGCGCAGTAAATGTATAAGGGCTACCTATCCTCCAGAGATTCAGCTGGTAATGCCTCATATAGATCTCGTACCTGAGAATGGCCCTGTATGCCCGGTTGTCGGCAGACGGCAGATGAAAATAGGGGGCCGAGAGGGCCACCGCATCCGGGTTATTGAAAAAGTTGAGAGCAACCGAAAGAAAATAGTTTTCATTAAACGTCGTGTCGGCATCAAGGCTGAGGATCAGGTCGCCCGGTGAAGCATTCAAGGATATATTATCCATGATCACCTTCCGCGCCCATCCGATCCCGTAATATCTGCTGGTCCACCCGTTCCCGCGGGATGCATGGTCCAGGACCAAAATGTTCCCCGGGTTATTCTGTCTCAGCCAGTCAAGTGTCATTTCATTGGTTAGACAAATCTCCGACTTTGCAGGATCAGTCCACCAGGATTCAGGTTGGTTTACGCAAACATGGATCTCATATCTGTTGTATGTCTGACGACTGATACAATCCATCAGGCGCCGGAGGAACTGAGGTTCGTTCTGAACCGGCAGGGCAACATGAATGAACGGTAACTGTTCCTGAAGGTCCAAATTAACGGTCGATCTGAAGCTTGTCAAACAGGGCGTTATCCTGGATCACCTCAACAGCTTTCTGGACTTCATCATCACTTTGGTTGGCGACTTCGTAATATTCGCTCAGGTTCCACAGCTTTTCAGCGATCAGGCCTTTGATCTGCGATTTGATCAGCTTTTCCGAAGCAGCGTATCCCTTTGTATCAAATTTGATACCCTGCTTTTCAGCCAGGTTAAAAAACTCTTTCATGAAGGCCGAGTCGAGGACAAATGAATTGTTGAAGAGTTTGAATTCCGGATAAGAGCTGGCAAGGTTTTTACGGTTCTGATCAACATAATCGCCTACAAAAAGATTTATGACGTTCTTCCTGCGTAGATCCAGGTAATAATCTGAGATGATAGTCGAATCCCAGGGGATAAACACATCCGGCATGATGCCTCCGCCACCGTAAACAACCCGTTTCTTCGCGGTATAGAACTTCAGTGAATCAGGAAATTTGATGCTGTCGGGATGGATGAGTTCTCCCCGTTTGACACGACGTGCAAAATCATTGTAGTATTTATCAACCCCTTCCGAATAAGGTTTCTGAATGCAGCGGCCTGATGGTGTATGGTACCTGGCTGTAGTAAGCCTCACCTGCGAGCTGTCGGGCAGGTTGAACGGCCTTTGAACCAGTCCTTTCCCAAAGGATCTCCTGCCGACTATGATAGCCCTGTCCCAGTCCTGTACAGCCCCTGAAACTATCTCACTGGCAGAAGCGGAGTTCTCATTGATCATGACGACCAGTTTGCCGTTCTGGAGTATTCCGTTGGGGCTCGAAGTATAATCTTCCCTCGGGCTGTGGATGCCTTCAGTATACACGATTAGCTTCCCGGCTTTCAGGAACTGGTTTGACAGATCGACAGCCGTGCCAAGGTATCCCCCCGAATTATTCCTCAGGTCAAGGATAAGGTTTCTCATACCCTGCAAACGCAGTTTTGATGCAGCATCATAGAATTCCTGCAAGGAAGTCTGGGCAAAACGGTTCAGGTTGATATAACCGGTCTCAGGGGCTATCATATAAAATGCATCTATGCTGTTGAGAGGGATCTTATCCCTGGTGATCGTATAGTCTATCAGGTCTTTCTTTCCCGGCCTGTAAATGGAAACCAGCACTTTGGTGCCTCTCTTGCCTCTCAGATGGTCAAGTACGTACTGGTTTGTGATCTGCTTCCCGGTCGAATTGACACCGTCTATCCTGATGATCTTGTCGCCCGACATGACGCCCAGCTTTTCACTCGGGCCCCCGGAAATAGTATGCACAACGTTTATGGTATCCCTGAAGATTTCGAATTGTATGCCCACCCCGTCAAAGTTCCCTTCCAGGGGTTCGTTTGCTTTCTGGACATCCTTTTTTGAAATGTACATGGAATGAGGGTCAAGTTCTTTCAGGGTTTCAACAATTGCTTTTTCAACAAGCTTGCTTTCATTGACTGTATCTACATAAGCATATTCGACCATTTGCATGAAGGCATTATATTTCTTGATTCCGGCATAAAAATCCTTCTGGTTTTGGCTCTGTGCACCGACACTGCCTGCAAATGCAAACATGATGCATACCGCGGAAGCCATTATCAGCATGAAATTCAATCGCTTTCTCATATCTTCGTTTTTATTTTTCCTTTAATTTCTGATATTTTTGTCAAAATTATCCAATTTTGGCATACCTTTTGACACAAGTACCGGATTTAACTAAATTTAACCCGCATTAAAAGGTCATTAACACACGATATTTTGGGCGAGCCTTTTTCCTCCGATACAATATATGAACAAAAACGCCTCCTGCAGAGCATGATCTTCCCGTTTGCATTTGTCCTGTTGCTCTGGGTCGTAAAAACCGCAGATGTCGTCTGGGATATGGGGCTCAATGACTATGGTTTGTATCCTCTGAAAGCAAAAGGGCTTTTAGGCATTATCACGGCTCCGCTGCTGCACTCCGGTTTTTCACATTTGTTTGCCAACACGGTACCTTTGCTGGTTCTCGGAACTTTGTTATTTTATTTTTACCGTTCCCTGGCCTGGAATGTTTTTTTCCTCACCTGGCTGATGACAGGTTTCTGGGTCTGGGTTTTTGCAAGGGGAAATGCAGCGCATATAGGGGCAAGCGGCATCATTTACGGGCTAGCTTCATTTCTCATTTTCAGCGGGATCATACGAAGGGACCAGAGACTGATGATCATCACCCTGCTTGTTATTTTTTTATACGGAAGTCTTATCTGGGGGGTTTTTCCCCAGTTCTTCCCCAGGGAACACATCTCCTGGGAGTCTCATTTCATGGGTTTCATGTCGGGGATCATTCTCGCTTTCTGGTTCAGGAAATCAGGGCCCCAGCGCAAGGTTTATGAATGGGATGACGAACCCGGAGATGAGGATTACGAATGGTTTGAAGAAGAAACTGAACAGGATAGCCGGTAAGGTACCCGCAACGCTATTATTTTCCCAGACATACGTACGGCCTTATCTTCAGGAACAATGAATCGTTCATTCCCTGGACCGATCTGAGTTCGTTCAATGATCTGAATATCTTGTTCTTTTGCCTGTACAGCACAAGGGAACGGGTGAGTTCGTATGGGAAATAGGGATGTCGCATCAGATCTTTGAAGGTTGCAGTATTAAGATCGATGGCCTTTATGGAATCGGTCTTCACAAGAAGATGGTTTTTGATCCGCTTGTACAGGACCGAATCCAGACCGAATACCTCTAGCAGCTGCCCGGGTTCAACATAGCCTCCAAGCCTGTTCCTGTATCCTACGATACGTCTCGCAAAGGATGGACCAATGCCTTTAAGCCTTTGCAATTCAAGGGTGTCAGCAGAGTTCAGGTCTATTATGAAATCAGGCTCGCTGCGAAATGCGCTTCCATGCAGGGAATCAAATTTAACGCCCGAATTCCTGAAATATCTCCCCATTAATTTTTTCAGGTGTTCCAGGGAATCTGAACTTTCTGATGCCCTGCATTCTGATTCAAACCGGCAGACCTCTTTTTCCAATCCCGGAAAATTAACACCCGGCATGACCGACTCCTCAGGGAGCATCTCATCGGCTAATGCAAGCATAATGAACAGGATCAGCAGGACTATGATACCCTTCAGCTCACTTTTACTGAAAGAAAAATAATCCTCAAACCATCGTATCTTTTTCATCTCATCCTTTCCTTTTCAAGCATCTTCAGCCCTATCCTGCATTCAAGGCACCTCCTCCGGTCACAAAAGTTTCTCTTCAGGTGGATCAGGGCCTGTGATTCCAGGGCATTGGCCGGATCTAATCCCAACGACCTCCACCCGGAAATTTCATGGTTCGATTCAGCACCCAGGCCTTCCAGGATTTCAATCGCCTTCATCCCCGACGGGCTGATCCCGCTTGATGAACCGTAGGCATAAAGAGCCGGAACTACCATATTGATTATCAATAAGTTTATCGAAGAATATCCTAACTGCTTCCTGAATTCACGGCCGGGTTTGCCGAAACGGTAATGGGTATCCCAATAAGCTGATGCGCTGGCAAAAAGAAGTTCTTCCAGTTCTCTGATACATGAAGGATTAAGAAAGATCCTGAAGTCAGTTCTGCATCTTACCAGGCAATCGACAAGCTGGCTTATCCTGATTTCAGGAAAATTTGCAGGATGAAGGCGCAGGTATTTCCAAAGCCCAGGTTTTAATGGCTTCAGCATATATTTTATTTTCTGATGCTGATATTCTGAATTTAATAACCTGATATAATGGCTTCCCAAACCTTTGATCTTTAAGCCCGACTGTCCGAAAAACAAGGATTCCAACACGAATATATCGTCGGCATGCCGGCGAATGATCCTCAGAGGCAGCGAACGTGCCAGCAGTTCAAAAGGCAGGGAGTTGATCCGGAATCCGAAATTATTGCACAGGAAAATATATAAAACATCTTCCCAATCCCCATACTCTTCGAGTAATCGATAAATATAGCCTGCCCTGAGCTCCAGCCTTTCAGCAGCAAGGGCCGGCGCCCATAACCGAAAAACCTGTCCTGCAGTTTCAGGTACCAGGTTATTGCAGGGGATCCATTGTTGCGCATGCATAATTTCAGTGTAACGTTCTTCCAGCTCTCTCGGAAAATTATTTTTTAGGACCAGGGTTGGAATGCTGCCGCGATTCCTCCATTTCACCGTATGGTCATTTTCATATACAACATGTAAGATGACATTATCATAGGCAGGATCATTGTTATGCCTGTGCAGAAACCAGTCGGAAGCTTTTACATGCAACTCAACATTTCCGGCCCAGACCGTGTTGTTTATCCGTATCCGCGCATTAAAAAAATCCGGCCCCCCGTCCTTGTTCTGGATCCCCGGGTGCAGTACGGTGATTTCGTCATGTTCCGATGTTTCCATGCAGGAAGCCATCAGGCGATATTTCCATATATAATGCAATAGCTGCTCGTTCATCATCTGCAATCACCGGTTGTAAAGCATACGGAAACCACTGAATATTAATCCTTCGAATCCGGAAAAGTGATACTCCTTTTCAAAAAAAATCGGACACAGGTCAACCGTTGACAGTGTGAATTTATTTGCAACAATCTATTCAAATCCTTATATTTGCAGGAAATTATAAAATGGTCTCACGGCATGGACGATGTCTCCACCCTGGTTTCGGGCATTGAATTCAAGGTGCGCCAGCTCATCATCCGGACCAAAAGCCTGAGGAATGAAAATGAAACATATAATAACGAAATAAACAAACTAAAAAAGGACAACGAGGAACAGAAGCAAATCATAAAGGGACTGGAGGAAAAGATCCGGATCCTGAAAATCGCCAGGATATCAGAGGTGAAAGAAAATACTTCCGATACAAAGGCAATGATTAGTGAACTTGTGAGGGAAATCGATAAATGTATTGGATTATTAAATACATAGGGGATACATCTGATTTAAAATGAGTGAACTGGGTATATCGTTGAATATTGCTGACCGGCCTTACAGACTGGTGGTTGAAAAGGACCATGAAGAACTTTTCAGGAAGGCCACACAACTGATTGAGAAAAGGATAAAAGAATATTCAACCAATTATGCCTATAAAGACAAACAGGATTTGTTAGCCATGGTGGCCCTGGAATATGCGACCCGCTTCCTGCAGGATGAAGACCTCCTGCAGCTGAAAGAAAAGCAATGGAAAGAAAAACTTGCTGAAGTGGACCAGGTATTATCAGATTATCTCCCCGCTTAGTTGCGTTCTTTGAAACAAATCAAAGATTTACCCGCACTTATTCAGACAGTTTGTAAACCTAACATTACAGACATTAGGGCAAAGCTCATGGGTTTGTAGGACAGGCCTCGCTCCTGCTTGCAGGATTCCGGTTAAGGCCGGACAGTGGACGTTCGAGTTACCCGGCAGCCCTATACGTGTTTCTTTGAGGTTTATCATAACCTCGCTGGATAGTGCGGGTTTTTTTCAACATATAAAATACTGCAAAGATGTCATCTATACTGATTTTTATTATCATCGGGGTAAGCGGAGTCATCATCGGAGGACTTATCACCGGAACAATTCTGAACAAAGCGCTGGAACGTAAACGTGACGCCCTCCTGAAGGAGGCTATGGATAAAGCCGAAGTTATCAAGAAAGATAAAATCCTGCAGGCTAAAGAGAAATTCCTGCAGCTGAAAGGTGAATACGAGAAGTTCGTTCATGAGAAAAACGAGGAGATCTCGAAAAATGAGAACCGGCTGAAGCAAAAGGAAGGCGCTACAAACCAGAAAGTCGAGGAACTCTCCAAGAAGCAGAAAGAACTTCTGACAATCAGGCAGAACCTCCAGACCCAGATGGATATTGTGAACAAGAAACAGGCTGATCTTGATAAAGCGCAGAAAGTCCAGATCGAGAAACTGGAAAGCATTTCAAACCTTTCCGCCCAGGAAGCAAAGTCACAGTTGATTGAGAACCTGAAAGAGGAAGCAAAGTCCGAAGCGCTTGTCCATATGAAGGATATCATTGATGAGGCAAAGATCACAGCCAACACAGAAGCCAAAAAGATCATCATCGAGACCATACAACGAACGGCAACGGAACATGCCATAGAGAATACCGTATCGGTGTTCAATATTGAAAGTGAAGAGATCAAGGGCCGGATCATCGGGCGAGAAGGACGTAATATCCGTACCCTTGAATCACTTACCGGGGTGGAGATCATCATTGATGATTCACCCGACGCCATTCTTCTTTCAGGCTTTGACCCGGTAAGAAGGGAGATTGCCCGGCTGTCGCTGCATAAGCTGGTCACCGACGGTCGAATCCATCCCGCAAGGATTGAGGAAGTCGTAGCCAAAACAAGGAAACAACTCGAGCAGGAGATCAATGAAACAGGTAAAAGGATCAGCATCGACCTGGGTATCCACAATCTGCATCATGAACTCCTCCGTATGATCGGCAAAATGAAATACCGTTCATCTTACGGGCAAAATCTTTTGCAACATTCCATCGAAGTTGCAAAGTTAAGCGCGACAATGGCTGCCGAATTAGGCATCAATCCGAAGAAAGCCAAACGGGCCGGGCTACTGCATGACATAGGGAAAGTCCCTGACAACGAACCTGACCTGCCACATGCCATCCTGGGGATGAAACTGGCTGAAAAATTCAAGGAAAAACCGGAGATCATCAACGCTATCGGGGCACATCATGACGAGATTGAAATGGACAACCTGATCTCACCCATCATCCAGGTTTGTGACGCTATATCAGGTGCAAGACCGGGCGCACGAAGGGAAGTCGTGGAAGCATATATTGAAAGGCTGAAGCACCTTGAAGAGCTTGCCCTTAGTTATCCCGGCGTGGTAAAAACTTTTGCCGTGCAGGCCGGGAGAGAACTCCGCGTCATCGTCGGAGCGGATAAGATCAGCGACCTTGAAGCCAACCAGCTCGCCTTCGACCTTTCCAAGAAAATCCAGAGCGAAATGACCTACCCCGGCCAGATCAAAATTACTGTAATAAGGGAAACCCGGGCGGTGCAGTATGCTAAATAGGCATTAGGCATTGGGCATTAGGCAAAAACTACATTCAACATTCAACATTCTTCTTTCTACATTCTACATTCAATATTCCCTTAGTTTTCCTTTCGCACTACCTTATGCCCTTTATGCCGGTGGCTGCTTTTCTTCGCGAACTCATGGCTCTGAACGCTGATATTACCATCTACTTCCAGGATGGCAAGGTCAACTTCTTTTTCCGATGAAACCCCGTGCTCGCGGATGGCTTCCATCACTTCATCGCGGGTTATTTTCGCTATTTTTAAATGAGACTCCAGTACCTGTCCTTTGTAGACAAGCATTACCGGGCTTCCCTGCAGTACTTTGCTAAAAGAGGGGAAGCGGAATTGAAGGTATTTCATCACATAATTTACAACGAACAGGGCTGTCGCCGCAAGCAATCCGCCTATCAGGCTGTTATCGCCGAGTACCATTGCATTCTGGACAGCATTGCTGATCAGCAGAATGAATACAAGATCGAAAACAGATAACTGGGCCAGCTCTTTTTTCCCGAACAGCCTGATGGCAAGGATCAGAAAAAGATATACTGCCACAGCGCTTAAAATGACCTGAAGATAATGATTCCCGAAAATGCCCATAGCTTGAATTTTAAAAGGTTTTAAAAGGGATAAAGATCGTGAAAATTTATTGACATCAAGGCTCCTGTATCATCATGTTAAATCTCCTGAAATACAATTATCCTGAAACAAATACCGTTACAAATAAAGGCTCACTGATAAATAATTTATATCTTGCTGTAACAATTTGAATGATTCATCTTCTAATACTGATATTGACCTAAATTATTTATGACATGAAAAAATCGCTTACGTTTACAATGATTGTTCTCCTGATATCCGTCCTTTCTGCGGAAGCTCAGGAACTGAAACTTGACGATGTGCTCAACGCTTATTATAAAGCTGCCGGCACCGAGAAAATGAAAGACTGGACCACTCTTACTGTAAAGGGAAAGACAATCGCCCAGGGAGTTGAATATCCTATTACTTTGATCATGAAAAGGCCATCGCGGATGCGCACCGAAGCTGAAGTGCAGGGAATGAAACTCGTCCAGGCTTTCGACGGGCAGCAGGGCTGGAGCGTCACACCCTGGTCGGGTTCTTCTGCGCCACAGGACATGACCCCTGATGAAATCAGGATTGTAAAAGAACAAGCCGACATGGAAGGCCCCCTCTACAACTGGAAAGAGAAAGGCGGCAAGGCTGAATTGCTTGGGAAAGAAGATATGGAAGGCAACCAGGTGTATAAAATCAAGCTTACAAAAGCCTCCGGCGACATTGACATTTCCTATATAGACGCCGAAAGCTTTATTTTACTTAAAACCGATTCCAAAGTAACCATCCAGGGTAATGAAACGGAAAGTGAAAGCCTTTATACGAATTACAAGGATGTGGGCGGCGTTCTCGTGGCCACGACGATAACGAATAAAATGAAGGATCAAGTTATTTCGCAGCTGGTGATAGAAAAAACCGAGATGAACCTGCCTGTCAACGACAGCCTGTTCATAAAGCCGGTTGTAAAAAAATAATTACTTATTATCCCGATCTTATGAAGGTAATGATCAAAGGCATAATAGCCATGGCATTATGCCTTGTTTCCGTTTATGTTCCGGCTCAGGAACGGATAAGAATAGATGAGAATTTTTTTGGTGATATCCAGGCCCGCCAGATTGGCCCTGCCACCATGAGCGGAAGGATCTCTGCCCTGGATGCCGTAGACAGGAACCCGGCTATTTTATACGTCGGTGCAGCCTCAGGCGGTCTTTGGAAATCAAAGAACTATGGGACCACTTTCAAACCTGTTTTCGATAAATACAATCAATCCATCGGCGCAATCGCCATCGACCAGCAGCATCCCGACACGGTATGGGTTGGCACAGGCGAGGTGTGGGTGAGGAATTCTGTATCGGTGGGCGACGGCATATACCGCTCCGCCAACGGAGGCGAAACCTGGACCAGGATGGGGCTGGAAAAGACCGAACGAATCGGGAAGATTGTGGTCAATCCCAAAAACCCGGATATTGTTTTTGCCGCCGCCCTTGGCCCCCTCTGGGGCCCGGGCACTGACAGGGGCCTTTATAGAACATCCGATGGTGGGAAAACCTGGGAAAAAGTTTTGTATGTCGATGAGAACACTGGCTGCAGTGATGTGGCATTAGACTGGAAAGATCCTGACATCATGTATGCCGGGATGTGGGAATTCCGCAGGACGCCCTGGTCGTTCAGCTCAGGAGGGAAGGGCAGCGGGCTTTACCGGTCTTCCGACGGGGGAAAAACATGGTCAAAGATCACCAGGGATATGCCTGAAGGGATGCTCGGTAGAATTACCGTGTCGGTTTCCCCTGTAAAACCGGAGCTGGTTTATGCACTGGTTGAATCGGAAAAGACCGGACTGTACAGGTCGGCCGATAAGGGAAACTCATGGACGAAGATCTGCGGATCGGAATCAGTGAATGACCGCCCGTTCTATTTTTCCTTCCTTGCCACGGATCCCCTTGATACAAATATTGTATATAAACCCGGCTTTACCCTGAATAAAAGCACAGATGGAGGAAAAACCTTCGGTTCGGCTTCGGTTGAAGGCGGAAACTACCATAGCGACTGCCATCCTGTTTATATAAGCCGAAAGGACAACAACCTCATCTATATGGGGACCGACGGAGGGATGTACTATTCGATGGATAAAGGGAACACCTGGCGTCATATGCGCAACCTGCCTGTTTCCCAGTTTTATCACGTGAGCGTGGATAATGCCGACCCTTTCAATGTATACGGGGGATTGCAGGATAACGGATCCTGGTACGGCCCGTCCAGAACATCGAACGGAATAAGCAACAACAGCTGGAAGAATGTGGGTTTTGGCGATGGCTTTTATGTTTATTGTGATAAACTTGATTCATCGATCCTTTATTGGCAATTCCAGGGCGGCAAGATTGCCAGGTACTATCTGAAGACGGGGCAATACAAATCACTTATCCCTTTCAGGGACAAGGACACGAAAGAACTCCGGTTCAACTGGAATGCCGCGATGGCATTCAGCCCGAAAAGCAACAGCTTCTATACCGGCGCACAGTATCTATATAAGACGATTAACAGGGGTGATTCATGGTCCAGGATCTCCCCCGACCTGACTACCGACGACCCAAAAAAACAAAAACAGGAGAAATCGGGCGGGCTTACGGTCGATAATTCATCCGCAGAGAACCATTGCACAATTTATACCATAAATGAATCGCCGCTGGACAGCCTGGTAATATGGGCAGGCACCGATGACGGTAACCTCCAGGTAACCTCCAACGGAGGAAAAACCTGGACCAACGTGGTGAAAAATATACCAGGGCTGCCGCCAAATACATGGTGCTCCTTTGTTGAACCCGGCCATTTTGATAAAAATGTGGTGTATGCAACGTTTGACGGACACAGGCTGGGTGACAAAACCCCGTATGTATTCAAATCGGACGACCTCGGGAAGACATGGAAGTCACTGGCTGATTCCACCTTAAAAGCATATTGCCATGTGATCAGAGAGGACCTGGTAAAACCCAACCTCCTTTTCCTTGGAACCGAAGGCGGGCTATACGTTTCGGTTGACGGCGGTTTGGACTGGTCATTCTTCAAGGGTAATATTCCCAGGGTACCAGTCATGGATATGGTGATCCATCCCCGCGAACAATCACTGGTACTGGCCACCCATGGAAGAGGGATCATGATCATCGATGACCTGTCACCTCTCCGGCAGATTACAAGGGAAGTTGTGGACGCCGACTTTAAATGGCTGAAGACAAAGGATTTCATTATCCGGGAAGGTTCATCAACACAGGAATTTAACGGGGATGACGAATATACCGGGCAGGTTCCCCAGGATGCCGCACCGATAGTTTATTATATGAAGAAAAGGCATATTTTCGGGGATATCCATATGGAGATCTGTGATACCTCAGGGAAAACGATTAAGCAGCTTCCTGCCGGGATGCGCAAAGGTATCAATGTAGTGCACTGGAGTATCCAGATGAAACCGCCCAAGGTGCCTGTATCGCCTCAGATTGAAGGCTTTGCCATGGCGGGACCTGAATACTCACCGGGTGAATATATTGTTAAGCTGTACCGGAATAATGATATTTATGAATCCAGGATCCTCCTTGTAGCTGATCCTAAATCCATGTATACGATAAAAGACCGGGAGATAAGGCAGAAAGCAGTGATGAAAGGATATGACCTGTTGCAATCAATTGCATACAGCGACCGGCAGAACAGGGAAATAGCCCGCCAGGCAAAAGAATTGTCAAAATCCATGTCGAAATCAATTTCAAAGAAGCTCTCAGCCATAGCAGTCAGGATGGATACTCTTCATGCCAAAATTGTTTCCACATCCGAAGGAAAAGTGACCGGTGAAGAAAGGCTGAGGGAAAAAATCGCCTTCATCTATGGTTCCATGATGGCATATCCGGGAAAGCCGACCGAATCACAACTCCAGGGGCTTGACCTGCTTGGCCAGGATGCAAAACAGATCCAGGATGAAATCAACAGCTTTGTTTCAAACGATCTTCCAAAACTCAACCAGGATATAGAAAAGGAAAAAAAGACAACGATCAAACTGACCTCAAGGGATGATTTTGACAAAGAGCCCTGACCCTGAGAAATCCATGCCAGTGAATTAAAAGAGTGAGCCCTGGAATCAATGACTCCAGGGCTCACTCTTTTTACCCAGCGGTCTGGACGAGTCCATAACTCGTAAAATAGTTCGTTCACAGTGAATCAATCACCACAGTATACCAGCGCTTTAACTTTTTTTGACACCCAACTTTTTTACGAGTGCTTTACATTTTGCTTTACATTTGGCATTTGAAAAAAAGTTCGTAAATGAGCCAGCCATCATTCATTTTTACGATTCGTAAAGACAGGATACCAGCAAACCAGATATGCCCGATATATCTGCGATACATTTACAGGTCGGTCTGGAAGGATGTGCCAACAGGCTTGCGGGTATTTGTGAAGCATTGGAGTTCTGAATCAGGCTCACCCACGCTTGCCTGTGAAGAGCGCGACACGCTTCTGGAAAGAATGAACGATTATTCGTCCATCGTAAGGAAGATAATCGAAGACAGGACAAGCAATGGTGAATCATTGATGGCAAAGGATGTAAAGCCAGACATCGTGGCAAGGTTCAATGAACGGCATATTATACGACCAACAAAGCCAACGGTGGAGCAGGCATTCACGCAATTCCTTGAAACGATGAAGATGGAACGCAAGCCATCAACCATTCAGACCTATGATACAATGATGAACCAACATTTGATTCCTTTCTGTGAAGAATCGAACCGCGTTCTTACTTGGTCACTGTTTGACCCTGATTTTGGCGCTCACTGGAAGCAGTATTTTATTACAATCAAAAAGCAGGATTCTACGGCAGGGAAGAACTTTCGACGACTGCATACATTCCTGAAATGGGCATCTAAAAAAGGCTACCTTGGAACGAACTATTTCAGGGATTGGAATAGGATTAGGGAAAAAAGTAATGAACCCATAGTATGCACGGAAGACGACCTTGAAAAAATCAAAGCCTACGCCCAGAATTCCGAAAAAAAACCAGAGTTACAGCGCACAGCCAATATTTTCCTGTTTTTATGCTACACAGGGCTTCGAATTGGCGATTTTATGGATTTACGGTATCGGAACCTGCATTACGAAAGTAGCGGGGAAGGGAAAAAGTCGGAAAAGTACCTGCTCAAAATTACTTCCGAGAAAACTGATGTACCGTTGACGATACCCTTAACCGAAGACGCTTTTCAACTGATAATTCAATACAATCAACCGCTGGCAGCCACTTACCACCATTACAAGTACAAAGCGAATACAAAGGCGGGATTCCGTTACGGTATGGCGTATGATGTCAATCCTGTGATAAAACAGCACCCAAACTGGCGCCTGTTTCCGAAAGTGTATCAGCAGGATATTAACGAAAACATAAAAATCATTGGTGAAGAATGCGGAATTGATGCCAGTTTTGAACGGATTGAACGGTTTGGAGCGACAAAAACCAAAACATATAAGCCCAAATACTCGCTATTGACCTGCCATACTGCACGCAGGACATTCATCACCGTGGCGCTTCATTCAGGTATAAGTGAACGGGTGATTATGAAGTACACAGGTCATACCTCAACAAAATCCATAGCGCGGTATTATTCGATTTCGGAAGAATATCTTGTGAACCAGATGGAACGGTTCGGTAACAGGGCAGCCGCGCAAAAATATTCGGCGATGGAGCAGCGATTCAGGTCGACCTTCTATTAATTCAAAGATGAAACTTCGCCACAAAAAAGGTCAATACTCTTTGTTGCTGATTTCTTTCCCATTTGAATAAATGATTTCTTGCACTAACTTACCGTTTTCATCCCAGTATTGCCACAGCCCGTCTTCTGAACCCATTTTATATATGCCACAACAGGATCGGACGCCATTCTTATGCCATTCTGTATATTCACCGTCAAGTTTCCCGTCAACCCTGTTTTTGATTTGCCTTGTTTGCCCATTTGCATACCAATCCTGCCAAAGTCCAACCTGTTTGCCTTTCAAGTATTTCCCTTTAGTTCGAACTTGCCCGTTTATAAAGTAAAAAATATAGTCGCCGTCCTGCTTGCCATCAATGAAATTTTCAACATATTGAACTTTACCATTGGAATAATACCACTTCCACTCACCTGTTTGTCGACCATTCAGATAATGCTCTTTAATTTGAAGGGTTCCGTTGGGATGATATGATAGGAATTCACCTGTACCATCTTTTACGACCTGTGTCCCATCTTCATACCAATAATTCACTAATAGACTTTGTGAATAATTTTTCGTTGTATCAATAATCGTCCAAATATCTTCAGACCGCTTTACCCCATTCTTGTACCAAGATTCTGATTTGCCGATTCTACAACCGCTTTGAAATGTACATTTTGATTGCATTTTGCCATTCGACCAGTAATATATGCATTCGCCGTTTCTTTTGCCATTGCGATAATAAATGCAAAGCCCAATTTTTAAGGTATCTTCGTCAGAAATGGCAAGCCATTTGCCGTCAGGTAAAGAATCTGGCAATGTGAAGAAACCATTTTCAGGATACCTTTTGGAAAAGTAATGAACTGAATCACTTTTAACCTGACAGACCGCTGTAATGGTTGTCGATAGCAGAATCAGTAAGGTCACAAATCTCATAATTAATGAAATAGCAAAAACGAATGGTATATAACAAAAGTATAATAATTTCATCACACCGTATTCATCATACTTTTAGTTTGATGCGATGGAAGTATATCGAGCAAGGTAATTGCTCACCGTCTTGTGGTGAATATCCAATTCCCGTGCAATCTGCCGCACTGACAAATTTCGGTTTTTAAGTTCCATAATCTTTTGAACCTGCTCACCAGTGATTGACGGTCTACCGCCAACGCGTCCGTGGAATTTAGCGCGTTCCAGACCTGCTTTCACGCGTTCGCTTAACCTTACCTGCTCCTGCTTGGCAAGTGTCGCCAGAAGCGAAATAATGACATCTTTGAAGATTCCAGAACTGTCGATGTACTGTTCCGCGTATGACTTATATGCCACGCCATAATCGTCCAGTTGTTGCAACAGAAATATCGTTTTGCGAGTACCTTCACGGCTAAACCTGTCGAGGCTCCAAAACAGGAGCAGGTCGAACCTGCGTTGAGCCGCGGCAGCGAACATTTCCGTAAATGCGCTGCGATTTGTCGTTGTGCCCGACTCTTGGTCAATAAATTCACGATACACGGTGTAGCCCATCTTGTTGCAATACTCCTGTAGAACGGCAATCTGGTTCTGGGCGTCCTGCCCCTTCGTTTTTGTGGAAACGCGGGCGTAAATCGCTACTTGCATATGGTTTGATGTTGTGGTGAATTAACGGATGTTTTAGCGCCATCCAACTTGACCCGCTGGCTCATTTTTCGGCTACTATAAATTAGCGACTTAACGGAAGCAACCTCTGCCAAGCTGGCAGATTCCGCGAAAGGTTTTTTCGCCAGCAGGTTTAGGTGGGTATTTTTTGGAAGCAGCGCCATATTTACATCTAATATACGAAAAATTTCTGACACTACCAAGAACATTCTTGTGAAAACAGGGCATCTGCTGGTCATTTGACCACAAAGGAAAAAAAGTTCCACTTTCACTGCTTTTGCCTTTCCTTTTGCCATTTGTCCACGATATTTATGTTTACTGGGTCGGGAAACCGTCCTTGTATCCGCTTTATGTCAGGCAGAAATAAAAATGTATTATAGATACAATGAAAAATTTGAAAGATTATCTAACAGTAAAAGATTTTATGCGCAGGTCAATGAAGTCTGAAAAGACCGTGCGAAGACTGATAACGAAGGAAAGGGAAAGTGTCAACGCCAGTGGTGCAAAGTTGGTGAAGCTGGAAAACAGAAAATGGTATCTGCATAAAGAATTACTGAACCATTTTGTAAGCGACTATTACTTGATGATGGAGCAGAACAGGCTAATAACAAGAGAAAATAAGCCTGTTAATGAGTATGCTGAATTTTTCGACCAAATGGAATGGACTTGGTACGGTCATATTTCTTATGAAAAATCTTACCCAGAACTGGCGTGCCGCAGTATAATGACACGATTTTTTGAGCGGTTAATATGCAAGTTTCCTGACCGCCAATTCCGTATGCTGTTTGTTACAGAGCACAATCCGTCTGGGAGCGGACATCATAACCATTATGTACTATTTTGTTCTGGTGGTTCCAGCCAGCGAGTCAAGCAATATGCTGATAGCTATTTCAGAAAAAACAGAATAGCAATTACCCAGATTGAACCCTACCGTAAGGAATTGCACGGGGTGAACTATATTACAAAAGAGCTAAAATTAGTTACTGATGGGTGGGATATTCTGCCATAGTCATTGCTGCGCCGCTTGCATATACAAATAGCGGGAATTGGTTAAGCAGTTGCTTCATTTATCACGTTGACGTACCTGCGACGCGGTCGGCTGTTTCTTTACAGGATGCTTCAAATAACTCCCTTTCCTGCTCAATTTTGTCTTCCAACCTACCTATGAAGAAAACCAAATATATGGCAAGGATGTTAAATCCAACTTTCAACAAGTCTTTATCCCTATTGATGGTAACCTCAAAAGCTGGAAAAGAAAAATTAAATGTAAAGTTAAAGCTGGTGGTTAGGTCAATACCTACCGACAACATAATTCCTGCTATGAATTTGAATGCGAAACCAAGTACTGCAAATTGAATTATTTGTAATATTTGATTAATGGTTGAGAGTTTTAACCCCTTTTCAATATTTCCTTTTAGTAACTGCTGCCCACAAAATATCGAAAAGGAATAAAATCCTGTGCCAGTAGCGAAGACGAGAAGTACAAGACCAGTTATAACCTCTGTTTTTGCGATTAACCAGATTACTAATCCGATTCCAGTGATACCCCCAGCAATTTGGTAGTAGGAAAGCACTTGTAGCTTCGTTTTTTCATTCTGTTTTATATATTCGTTCATCATTGTATTGGTATATTTCGCCTGACGTCGTGCATTTTTAATTAGCGATAAAGTTGGCGTGATTCACAAACTCTACAAAGAACATTGACAAAATGACACGCAAATTAGTAATTAATCAGAAACTTTTGCGCAAAATATGATAAGCCGTCAACGTCTTTAATACCGAACAATCCAAGTGTATTGTCTTAAATGATTTTCAGCCTAAAATCCAATAGACTCAAATGCTTATTAAATCACACAATAACTGATAGATACGATATTTTCGACAAAAACTTGTTACGCGTTCAAGCCAACCACCTGTATTCCATAAAAATCAGGTTGCAGTCTGTACTATAAAGGTCGTAATTCAACTGTACTTTTGATTTCTGTTGTATCCCGCCCTGCCCGTCATTGACGGCGGTTCCACCCACCCCTGACAAACCCGTAAACGCGGTGATGGCGCAAAAAAATTTTGAAATAAAAATCTGGAAAATTGGCGACCTGACCAGTGGTGTAAACGACCTCTACTTTACATTTCGCTTTACATTCTGAAAAGTAAAAGCCCCGTATCATTCATTAATACAGGGCTTTTCGTTTCTATTTAGCGGTCTGGACGAGACTCGAACTCGCGACCTCCGCCGTGACAGGGCGGCATTCTAACCAACTGAACTACCAGACCTCAATTCAGCTTGCAAAAATATAGCATTTTTCGGGAATTTCAAAGAAAAATCAAATTTCTTCATGATAAAACCCGGCGGTTCTCAAATCATAAAAATCCAGTCCGATCCGTTTTGCTTCATCAGCCCACTTCAGAACTTTACGATGAGAAGCATTGGAAACATTCAGGACAAGTCCTGCAGTAAAAACACGGGACAGGCTTTTCATGTCCACATGGATATCGGCGGTGATCAGCACAATATCCGCGTGTATACCCGATCTTAGCCCTGGGCTTAGATCATGGTCAAGCAGCCATATCATCCTTCCTTTCGCCACCAGCATATGCCCAAAGCGACCCACTTCCCCGAACCCTGTGACCTTTTGCCATCCACTTATACCCATCCAACGAATGAAAACCTGCCCGGTTTTTTGAGCCATGCGTTCGTTCATGATCTGTTCCCCAGTATAATTATCATTCATCATCTCCAAACCTGAATTAAAACACAACTCCTTCCGGCCTTTTAATATCCTGATCGCATATCCCCTGCATCCCTTATGAACGGCAATGTGATACCCTTTTGCTCCCTTATAGTGGTCATAAACCACTGAAGCTTCAAGGATGACAATGCAGGCAATCGCAACTAACAGGAATACCTGCTTTGTTTTCATCAGGAACAGACATATTGACACAATGAGCATGTAAATGGCTAATACAGCCGGAAGGCAGGGGAAAAATCCCCGGCTTACAGAGCCCGGGAGATGCTCGATCCATAACACGCATGCATTGAGCAAGTGGACAAGGAACTTCAGGCCCGCCACCGACAGTTTTCCTGCAAAAGGAAGCGGGGATAACAAAAGGCTGATGATCCCCATGAAAATGATCCCGTTGGAGAGAGGGACGATAATAAGGTTTGAAAGGATAAAATAATTCGGGAACCGGTGAAAATAAAACAGGCTGAGCGGAAATGTGGATAACTGAGCTGCGATGGAAACAGCAATCAAACCCCAGACTTTTTCGGGAAACCATAAACGGGTTTGATACAGGCTGTAAATTGGTTTATACAACAATACGATCCCGATGACAGCAAGGTATGATAGCTGAAAACCGACATCGGTCAGCAGGCCGGGCTCAGAAATCAGCAAAATGAAAACGGAGGCGCTTAGGACGTTCATCATTTCAGGTTGCCGGCGGATCGATTTCCCTGCAATCAACAGGCTCAAAGATGCCGCTGCCCTCAGGACAGCCGGGGAAAACCCGGTAATGGCCGCATAGCTCCAGATGAATACGATCTCGGTCAGGCATTTCATTGATCTTCCGTACCTGAGCTTATCCAGGAATGAAAGAACGGTATCGAGGAAAATGAAGATAATACCTACATGCATTCCCGAAACTGAAAGTATATGCATCGTACCGCTTGCAGCAAAAGCCGATTTCAGCCCGGGATCAATATCGTTCACGTATCCCAGGAGAAGGGCGGCTGAAACCGAAAACTCCTGCCCCGATAATCCATTGTCCTTTAATACTTTAAGCAGCCTGTCCCGGATATCCAAAGCAAATGCAAACATTCCGGGTGATTTCCTGTTCATGACCTGCCGACATTCATTACCGGTACATGACATCAGGTACTTTACACCCATTGAAGCCAGATACGCTGAATAATTAAATGTATGCGGATTGCTGAAGAAGACCAGGGGGTCAGGACGACCCCTGACAAGGTAAAAACGGCCATAACGGCAGAATCCGGGTTCGCTGTTCCCATAAATCCGAAGGATACATTTGCTGCCAACATATTCCCAGCCCCGGGCATTTTTCAAGGCCAGCATCTCTGCCATCATTCTCACCGATCCATTCCGGACAAGGGGGCTCTCAGTGGTCTTTACCAGGAAGGTCCCGGGTCCTGCAAATGCTGCAACCTGCTTTTGTTCATTAGTCCTTCTGCCTTCAATGGCTCTGCCAAACCCACATGCAATCAGGGAAATCATTATTATTATCCCCGGGAGCCATCTCAGGCCATAGCGAATGCTTTTCAGGCTGAATATCAAAAAGAAGATGCCCGTAAACAGGATAATGATAAAAACGAAAGGAGGCAGCGGGCAAAAACCTGCAACAAGTCCGCCGATTGTGCCTGAAATAAAAGGAAATACAAGCCGGAGCAGTGGCAATGGCCTCCACGGGTTCATCTTCTTACATCATCAACAGACCTTAATCCGCCAAAAGATGAAAAGTGGCACTCAATTATTGCAGTATTTTTTCAAATAGGCTGTTGCCTTCCCGTAACCAAGTTCAACTGCTTTGTTCCAGTCGCGGCAGGCATCCGGCTTTTTTCCGATATATTGCTCCGCCACGCCACGGTTGGAATATGCTTCAGCATCATCCGGCTTCAACTCAATAACCTGTGAATACGTGAGCATTGCGTCCTCAAACTCTTTCAGGTAAAGCTGGGCAAGTGCTTTATTTTTCATAGCAGTAACGTCATCCGGGCTTATGGACAGTACACGCCCAAAATCCTGTTCCGCCTCCCTGAACAATCCTGCAGAGGCCTTTGCAGCCCCCCTGCTGGCATAATATTCGGCCTGGGTGCTATCCTGTTTGATTGCCTCATCGAAATCCTTTACAGCCCCTTGAAAATCCTTCTCGTAATAAAGGCATAAACCCCGGTTATATATTGCTTCAGGAAAGAACGGGCGGTACTGCAGTGCACGTGTAAAATTCATCCGGGCTTCGGAATAAAGGCCCAACTCCATAAGATCTATTGCCTTGTTATGATAAGCTTCGGTGTTATCAGCCTTGAAGGTCAGGACAGTGTTGTAATCTGAGATAGCTCCCTCGTAATCTTTCAGGCCATCCTTTGCAAGCGCCCTGTTAAAATAAGGTTCTACAGAGGTCTTCCGGAGGCTGATGGTTTTATTAAAATCCCTGATTGCCGATTTAAAATCCCTGAGTTCATTATTCACCAGTCCCCGGTTATAATATGCTTCTGCGTTCATGGAGTCGGAACGTATTGCCTTATCAAAATCAATCAAGGCCGCCTGATAATCGCCCAGCGTGGCTTTCAGGATTGCAGAATCAACAAATATATTGTGTTCCCTGTGCTGGGCTTGTAATGTAGTAGCCGGTATGCAAAACAATAAAAGGAAAGTGAGGAAAAAGGTTTTTACCCTTTTCATGCGGAGTTTACTTGCAATACTTTTCGATCATCTCCCGGGAGTCCTGGATTCCAAGTTCAAGTGCTTTTGCCCAGTCCATGCAGGCCCCCTTGTCATCCCCAAGATAATGTTTCACACGGCCCCTGTTATTGAAAGCATCGGCATAATCAGGGTTGATGAACAAGGCCGCATCAAAATCGATCTTTGCCCCGGCAAAATCTTTCAGCATCATTTTCGCCGCCCCCCTGTTATTATAAGCGGAACTATTCCTGGGGTTCTTTTTCAAAGCCATGGTATAATCACTGATGGCTCCCTGAAAATCATTGAGATTGTGCCGCATCATACCTCGGTTTGAGAAGGCATCGGGAAAGGCTGAATCAAGTTTTATGACCTGTGTATACAGATCGGCTGCGGCCTTGTAATCTTCTTTAACAAACTTGGTTGCTGCAAGATAATTGTACGCCATTGCATTATCATGTTCACTTGCTACCGATATCTCCAGGTCTTTTTCAGCACCTTCCGGGTCGCTCAGTTCGAATTTCGATGCCCCGCGCACAAACAATGCTTTTGCATTCCTGCTATCCATGTCCAGTGCCTTATTCTCATCTTCAATAGCCTTTGCAAATTCCTCCTTCATCATATAACAATACCCTCTTTTCATATAGGCATTGGTATTTTCGGCCAGCTGGATTGATTTTGTTAAGTCATCTATGGCACCGTCAAAATTACCGGTCCTCCCCTTCTGCGAACCGGAATTGAAATACTCCTGGGCTTTATTCTGGGCCGGGGGCAGTTCCTTAGGCTGTGTTTTTCCGGTACCTAACATCAGGTCGCCCGTGGTCGGTTTGGCAGGTTTCCTGGAGGTAGGCCCTTTGAGGTTCGAGCCAGTCGGGTCAATAGTAATGACATGTCCTTTTTTCGTGCTGTCGGCTTTGTTCTGAGGAGCTGATGCAATGCCTGAAACTCCAACCAGCAGCATGCAGCAAAGTGTAAAAACCCTGTTGATCATAATTCCTGTTTTCTCTTTTTTTCTGTTAAACTGTCAAGCATTAATAACTTCATTCGTCGTCAAATATTGTACCATTGCCGATGCCGCTCTCTTTGAAGCCCCTTTTCCCCCCAGGGCTGATCTCACATCTTCATATCCTTCCAGTATTTGTTTACGGTTTTCTTCCTTAAGCAGCAGTTTGATTTCCCTGGACAGGGCATTTGTTTTGAAGTCATCCTGTATCAATTCATTAACTACTTTCTTTCCGGCAATGAGGTTGACCAGCGAAATGAACTTCACCCTGATTACCTGCCTTGCAATGAGGTAGGAAACGGGGCTGCCCTTGTAACATACAACCTGGGGGACATCAAGCAAAGCCGTTTCAAGGGTTGCCGTACCGGATGTCACTACGGCTGCGGCAGAGTTTTTTAAAAGATCATAGGTCTGCCCGTGGACAATCCCTGCCCCTGAATTCCCGGACAGGGATCTGTAAAATTCAGCTCCGATCGAAGGGGCTCCTGCGATGACAAACTGGTAGTCCGGAAAATCTTTCGCTACACCCAGCATGACCTTAAGCATCTTGCCAATCTCCATTTTCCTGCTTCCCGGCAGCAGGGCGATCATGGGTTTATCCTCGAGATTGTTTTCGAGTAAAAAATCTCTTCTTTCTTTCAATGGCATCCCGCTGAAAATGACATCCAGTAGCGGGTGCCCCGGGAAATCAGCATGAATTCCGTATTTCAGGTAAAAATCCTTTTCAAAAGGAAGGATCACGAACATATGTTCAACTGACTTCCTGATGATCTTTACCCTGGATGATCTCCAGGCCCAAAGCTGGGGTGAAATATAGTAGAAAACCCTGAGTCCTTCGGCAGCAGCAGTTTTTGCGATCCTGAGATTAAACCCCGGATAATCTACCAGGATCAGCACATCCGGATTGAACTCCTGAATATCTTTCCTGCAGAATCTCAGGTTTCCGATTATCCTTGGCAGGTGGGATACCACTTCAAAAAATCCCATGAAGGCCAGATCCCTGTAATGCCGCACCAGGACAGCCCCCTCCTTTTTCATCAGATCCCCTCCCCAGCACCTGAACTCAGCGCCGGTATCCTGCAACCTCAGTTCCTTTATCAGGTTGGATGCATGAAGATCGCCCGATGCCTCGCCTGCTATGATATAGTATCTCATCCGAACCAGTCTGATATCGTTTTCATCGCCCTTTCAGCAGTAAAGTCAAACTGGACAGGGACAACGGCAATATAATTATGTTCGAGTGCCCATTCGTCGGTATCCTTGCCATGATCGGTTTTGACAAACACTCCTGTCATCCAGAAATATTTCCTGCCATGCGGATCCTCTCTCTCATCAAAGTCCTCCTGCCATGTCCCGCCTGATTGCCTGCAAACTCTGATACCTTTTATCTGTTTTTCAGAAACAGCCGGTATATTCACATTCAAGCCAACTCCCTGAGGAAGGCCGTTGCGGATGATGCCCGATATGATCTGCTTAATAAAAACGGCGGATGAGCTGAAGTCGGCTTTCATGCTGTAATCGCCAAGGGAAAAGCCTGCCGAGCTAACACCTGCCATCGCCCCTTCGAAAACAGCCGCCATGGTCCCGGAATAGATAATGTTTATGGAAGAGTTGGTGCCATGGTTTATCCCCGAGAACAGGAAGTCGGCCCTGCCTTGCAGGACCACTTTAAAGGCAAGCTTGACACAATCGGCCGGGGTTCCGTTACAGCTGTATTCTTCGTAATCCGGCTCCTTTGCTATCAGCTCCAGCCGCAAGGGAACATTGATCGTAACAGCATGGGCTGTACCCGATTGCGGGCGGTCGGGCGCAACTACTACCACTTTCCCGAAAGGTCGCGCGCAACTGATCAGAAACCTCAGGCCCGGGGCTTTGATGCTGTCGTCGTTGGTAATGAGTATCAATGGTTTTTTTGCCATAGATAAAACGGGTTTTAATCAGTCGGTTCAGAAATTCAGCAATTCCTCATACAATTCCTTTACCGGCAGGCCCATGATGTTAAAAAATGAACCTTCTATCTTGCTTATCCCGATATATCCTATCCATTCCTGTATTCCATAGCCTCCTGCTTTATCGAAGGGCCGGAAGTTGCTGATGTAATATTCGATCTCTTCAAGCTCAAGTTCCTTGAAATAAACGGATGAGAGAACCCGGAAAGTTCTGGATTTTTTCTTCGATTTGAGACAAATGGCGGTGATCACATCATGTTTCCTGCCTGATAATTTACGGAGCATTGTAACCGCTTCATCGTGTCCTGCAGGTTTGCCCAGTATCTCATTACCAAGGACCACTATAGTATCGGCAGTGATGAGGATTGAGTTCTGGTGCATCCTGGCTGTGTCAAAACTGGCAGCCTTCATTTCGGCCAGGTAAAGGGCCACATCCCCGGGGTTCAGTCCGGCAGGATAATCTTCTTTAACATTTGTGGTGCAAATCTCAAAATCAAGGCCCAGTTCCTTCAGCAGGTACTGCCTCCGGGGTGAAGAGGAGGCCAGGATAATGTGTAAACTTCCCAATCTTTTGTTTATCATATTATTTGCTTATAGCGATTAATTGCATTGATAAGATCCCTGCCAGCATCACGATCTTGCAGATATTGCTCAGGATATGGAACTCCTCTTTCGTGTTGGATCTGAATATCCTGTAAATGATATAGCCCATTGTGAACTGGCATGTGACAAGGAGGAACCAAAAGACCGGCATCATGCCGAGACGGTAAAGGATCAGCTGGCCATAGCCGAGAAGTCCCATTGTGAGAACCACAAGAACAGTCACAGTCCAGCGGCTTACTTTCATCCCCGCCACCAGCGGGAGGGTTCTGCATCCACCTGATTCATCCCCTTTGATATCTTCCATGTCCTTGATGATCTCCCTGAAAAAGGAAACAAGAAAAGCAAACAGTGCATAGGCAAGAATAATTTCAAAGACAATGAAGATCTCGGGAAGCACGTCGGAGAAGAAGTCGGGATGAAGCCTCAGCCAGAAGAATTCAAACAGGAAGACCATCATGATGACCATGGCGGAGCAGACCGAGACAACCAGATTTCCCCAGAGAAGCAGGTATTTGTATTTGGCAGAGTATAGCCAGAGCAGAAACACGCCGAAAAGAAAAATCAGCCCGAAACTGAACAGCCGGATTCTCCAGGAAAGGTAAAAGGCAATCAGAAGCCCTATGCCTGACAGCAGGAGATGCAGCCGCATCGCCGTTTTAAGGCTGACCAGGCGGCCGACAACCTGGAACTCCGGCCTGTTGATTCGATCGATCTTCACATCGAAATAATCATTGATTATATTGGCTCCTATAGTGACCAGGACAGTTGCCAGGACCAGAAGGGAGAAATCCGTGAAGGTTGTCATCACCTCTGTATCACCTTCATATAACAAGGGTGCCAGGATGGTATACCTAAGAAGAAACTGTGTAAGAATCACAATGATCACATTCGGCAGGCGTATGAATTTGACGTAGGCCAGGATAGGACTCTGCCGGTTTATTTTCTTTTGTTCCATCATCCGTTCATTTATCTTAAGCAGTTTAGCCAACCAGTGTATCCCCCGTGCCGGCAGTTTCGGTCATCGTTGCTCTGAATCCGCTTACCATTTGAATCCATGGTTATTCATCCAGTTCCCCTGAACTTTCAGAACCTGTTCAATGACATCGCGGGCACAACCTTTTCCTCCGTTACAATGGGAAATATATTTCGAGATCTTTTTGATCTCTTCAGCTGCGTCGGCCGGACACGCTGGCAAACCGCATGCCAGCATCACCTCGTAATCGGGGATGTCGTCGCCCATGTAAAGGACCTTTTCAGGTTTCAGGTCATGCTTTTCCATGTATTCCCTGAACAAAACGATCTTGTTTTCCACGCCCATGAATACATCCGTGACATTCAAAGCTTTCATTCGGTGTTCCAGGGATTTCGAAACCGCACCTGAAATAACAGCCACCCTATACCCGTTCTTCACGGCAAGCTGCAGCGCATAGCCGTCCTTTACATTCGAGACCCTGTACCCTTCACCCTGGCTTGTCATGATTACGCTTCCATCGGTCAGGACCCCGTCATAATCGAAAATGAAGGTAGTGATGTGCTTCAGAAGCTCCTTATAATTGGTCATCTTGTTCGTTTATATTTAATGATGCTTTTACTGATCAGCTCGTAGATTTCCCTGTAATCTTCATCTTTGGAAAGCATTTCCATGTGCTCATCCATTACTATGCTGTCTTCACGTATTGCCGGCCCGGTCTGCCGTTTGAAAATATCCTCATGCCCTGAGTTGCGGGCTGTCTGCAGGATCAATGGCCTGAGCAGGCTGAAGGGGATGTCATGTTCCTTTAATATGTCTTCGGAAATGGCATACATGAAATTGCTGAAATTGGATGCAAAAACCGCCGTCATGTGCAGGACTTTCCGCTGTGCGCTGGTTAACAAATGCACATTTCCGCCAATCCGCCTTCCAAGCGAAAGCAGTTTTTCTTCACCTTCGCTGCTGTTTGATTCAATGCATAACGGCACACCACTGAAACCTGAAGTTCCCGATAGGGAGAATGTCTGCAGAGGGTAAAACACACCATAATTTTCCGATCGCCCTTCAAGGCAGGAAATGCCGGTTGAGCCTGATGTATGCACCAGCAACTGCCTGGTCAGTCCCAAGCGGACGGCAAGTCCGGAAATCGCCGGGTCGCTTACAGCAAGGATGAACAGGTCGGCCGAAAGATCAGCCTTCCTGAAATCATCGGTGAAATTCGCGGAAACCCGTTTTGCCAGTTTTTCGCCTCTCCCCTTTGTCCTGTTCATCACCTGCATCACATGGATTCCCTTACGGTACATTGCAAGAGCAAGGGATGTGGCCAGGTTCCCGGCGCCAACAATCACAACATTACTGATATCCCTTGTCTCCACAGGCGGAAATGTTAATAAAAACTGCAAATATAGCGTAATACTTTCTCAGGCTCAGGCTGCAAAACATTAAAAAATCCTGACATTTGCAATTCAAAATTATATCAATCGTTAGAATAACAAATCATCCTGATGAAAAAAATTCATTTCACCCTGTTGCTGATTTCCGCATTGTTCATGGGCGGAAGCTACGGACAGCACCGGTCCGTTGACTTTAAAGAAAAGCCCTTCCAGGAGGTTCTGGCCATCGCCAAACAACAGAACAGGACGATCTTCTTGGATGCCTATGCAAGCTGGTGCGGACCCTGCAAATGGATGTCGGCAACGATATTCACGAACGATACGGTTGCCGACTTTTACAACCAGCACTTCATCTGCGTGAAATATGACATGGAAAAAGGGGAAGGGGCAGCCATCAGGGAAAAATACGAAGTAAAGGCATACCCTTCCCTGCTGTTCATAAACCCCGACGGGGAACTGATCCATAAACGGGTCGGCGCCCCCCAGGCTGTAAGGGATTATATTGACCTTGGGCTCAAAGCGATGAAGCCAGAAGAATGTTATACAGCCTATGTGAAACGGTACCAGCAGGGTGAAAACAGCCCGGAGTTCATGCTTGGTTACCTGAAGATAATGACCGATGCTTATCTCCCTGTTGATGAACCTCTGAGCAAGTATTTTGCATCCCAGAAGCCAGAGCAGCTGGCCAGCAAAACAAACTGGCAGATCCTGTACGGCTATTGCAACGACATGAATTCTGTTGCGTTCAAATATCTGGTATCCCACCAGGATGAATTCGGAAAGCTTTATAATAAAGATACGGTGAATACCAAGATCTTCGATGTTTTCTTTTATTCACTCGTGCAATATTCAAGAAGCATGTCCATGACCGAGGATGGATACAGCAAACTGAAAAAAGAGGTTATCGCATCCGGGTTCAGGGAAGCTGAAAAAGTGGTCTTCATCGCCGACCTGAATATTTACCAGATGCGCGGGGACCAGGAGAAGTTCATGGAACTGGCCTATAAGGATCTTGATAAATACTATCAGGACGATTACAGCGTGCTGAATAATATTGCCTGGATCTTTCATTCATTCAGCAAGGATAAAAAATATCTTGAAAAAGGGGAGAAATGGGCCAAGCGGTCGGTGGATCTGAAATCAGAAGCATACAACAACAATACATATGCCGCTTTGCTTTATGACCTTGGAAAGAAGGAAGAAGCCCTGAAATACTGCAGGATCGCACTTGAACTGGCACGAAAACAGAACATCCAGACAGTGGATATTGAGAATTGCCTTAGACGTTACGAAGAAGGAAAATGATCAGGCCTGCCCCGGCATTCCCATGTTGAATGGGATCTCCCCTTCAGAATCCCTTATCTCCCCGTGAACAGCCTCGTACTTTGTCACATTTTCCTTGAGTGCCTTATAAAGCCGTTTGGCATGCTGGGGAGTCAGGATGATCCTCGATTTGACTTTCGCCTTGGGAACACCCGGCATCATTTTGATGAAATCAATAATGAACTCGGCCGGTGAATGTGTGATGATGGCGAGATTTGAATAGATGCCTTCACCCACTTCATCCGAGATCTCTATATTGATCTGGTTCTGGTTTTGGTTTTTATTGTCCTGCATGATCAATCCTCTTCTTTAGATGCCAGTAAAGCTTCGTATTCTTCTTTACTTCCGACGATAAGACTTTCGTACTCTCTGAGTCCGGTACCTGCCGGGATCAGGTGACCTACGATGACATTCTCCTTCAGGCCTGCCAGTTCATCTTCCCTTGCGTTGATGGCTGCCTGTGTAAGCACCTTCGTTGTTTCCTGGAAAGAGGCTGCTGAAAGCCAGCTGCGAGTTTGCAGGGAAGCCCTGGTGATACCCTGGAGCATCTGTCTGGCAGTTGCCGGTTTTGCGTCCCTCGCTTCGACCAGTTTTTTATCTTTTCGTTTCAGCATGGAGTTCTCGTCGCGGAGTTTGCGTGCGCTGATGATCTGACCCGACTTGAATGAAGTAGAGTCACCGGCTGCCTCAACGACTTTCTTTCCGAAGATCCAGTCATTCTCATCCTGAAAATCCACTTTGTTGACCAGTTCGCCTTCAAGGAAACGGCTGTCGCCGGGATCTTCCACTTCTACTTTACGCATCATCTGGCGGACAATAGTTTCAAAATGCTTATCGTTGATCTTCACACCCTGCAGACGGTAAACTTCCTGTATCTCATTTACGATATATTCCTGAACCTTCATGGGGCCCTTGATAGCCAGGATGTCGCTGGGTGTAAGGGCGCCGTCGGACAAGGGGACACCGGCTTTCACGTAGTCATTTTCCTGTGCCAGGATTTGCTTGGTTGTTGGTATCAGGTAACGTTTTTCCTCTCCGGTCTTGGAAGTGATGATGACTTCTCGGTTCCCCCTCTTGAGCTTTTTGGCAAAGGACACCACGCCGTCGATTTCGGAAACGATAGCAGGGTCGGACGGGTTGCGTGCCTCGAAAAGTTCGGTGACCCTCGGAAGCCCCCCGGTGATGTCACCAGCCTTGCCGATGGCGCGGGGAATTTTAACCAAGACTTCACCTGCCTTTATCTTCGCACCGTCCTCAATGATGATATGGGCGCCCACGGGGATATCATAGATCTTTATGATCTCCTTGGTAGAGTCGATAATGTTAATGGCCGGGTTCTTGCCTTTTTGCCTGGACTCGATGACCACTTTTTCATGGTATCCTGTCTGTTCATCCGACTCAATACGGAAAGTAACGCCTTCCTGGATGTTCTCGAAGTTCACTTTTCCGCTGACCTCCGAAAGAATGACGGCATTGTATGGATCCCAGTCGCTGATCAGCTTTCCTTTCTTCACTTCGTCCCCGTTCCTGAAATAGAGCTTTGCCCCGTACGGGATATGGGCTGATGTAAGAGCGATTCGGGTGTTCTTGTCGACAATTCTCATTTCGGCTGAACGGCCGATTACAATATCATATTTTTCACCACCTTCAGGCTGATATTCGACTGAACGGAGTTCATCGATTTCAAGCAAACCATCGTATTTTGCATCGATGCGTGAGGCGGATGCGATGTTCACACCGGCTACACCACCGACGTGGAATGTACGCAGGGTCAGCTGTGTGCCCGGTTCACCGATGGATTGTGCAGCGATGACCCCCACTGCCTCTCCTTTCTCCACCATCCTGCCTGTTGCAAGGTTACGGCCGTAGCATTTGGCGCAAACACCCTTTTTCGACTCGCAGGTAAGTACCGACCTGATCTCAACGCCTTCCAGCGGGGAATCCTCTATGGACTGGGCGATCTCTTCATTGATCTCGCTTCCTGCCCCGATAAGAAGCGTCCCTGTCTGCGGATGGAAAACATCATGCAGCGTTACCCTGCCGAGAATCCTGTCGTACAGGGATTCGACCACTTCTTCCTGCTTCTTCAGTGAAGTGATGGTCAAGCCACGAAGGGTTCCGCAGTCTTCCTCGGAAATGATGACATCCTGGGCCACGTCGACCAGCCTGCGGGTAAGATACCCTGCATCAGCGGTTTTTAATGCCGTATCGGCAAGGCCCTTCCTGGCACCGTGGGTCGAGATGAAGTACTCGAGTACCGACAGGCCTTCCTTGAAATTCGAAAGGATAGGGTTCTCGATGATCTCGCCACCTGAGGCTCCGGATTTCTGGGGCTTGGCCATAAGACCACGCATCCCGGAGAGCTGCCTGATCTGTTCCTTCGAACCACGGGCACCTGAATCCAGCATCATATAAACCGGGTTAAATCCCTGCTTGTCTTTTGAGAGCTGGTTCATCAGGGATACAGTAAGCTGGGAATTGGTATGTGTCCAGATATCGATGATCTGGTTGTATCTTTCATTATTGGTGATGAACCCGAGGTTGTAGTTATTCACGACTTCATCCACTTCGGCAGAAGCGTCTGTGATCAGGACTTCCTTAATCTGCGGTACGATGACATCATCAAGATTAAACGATAAGCCTCCTTTGAAAGCCATGCTGTAGCCTAGATCCTTGATGTCGTCAAGGAACTTGGCAGTCTTGGCTGTGCCGGTCTTTTTAAGAATGGCACCGATGATATCGCGAAGGGACTTTTTGGTAAGAAGCTGGTTGATATAGCCATATTCCTTTGGAACAACCTGGTTGAACAGAATCCTGCCCACCGTGGTCTCCATCAACTTAATAGTCTCCTTTCCGTCTTCAAGGAGCGACAGGCGCACCTTGATTATAGCGTGGAGGTCAACCTGGTCCTCATTATAGGCAATGATGACTTCCTCGGGGGAATAAAATGTCATTCCTTCTCCCCTGACCTTGAATGCCGTTTCGCTTTTACGTGCCTTGGTCATGTAATAAAGACCAAGAACCATGTCCTGTGAGGGCACTGTAATTGGGGCGCCGTTTGCCGGGTTAAGGATATTATGCGAAGCGAGCATGAGAAGCTGGGCTTCAAGAATGGCAGCATTCCCAAGGGGAACATGGACTGCCATCTGGTCACCGTCAAAGTCGGCATTAAAAGCAGTACAGACCAGGGGATGCAGCTGAATGGCCTTGCCTTCGATAAGTTTAGGCTGGAAGGCCTGGATACCTAGACGGTGCAGTGTAGGAGCACGGTTCAGCATGACAGGGTGCCCCTTCATAATATTTTCAAGGATATCCCATACCACAGGATCCTTGCGATCTACTATCTTTTTTGCCGATTTCACCGTTTTGACGATACCTCTTTCAAGCATCTTACGGATAATGAACGGCTTGTAAAGCTCGGATGCCATTTCTTTCGGCAGTCCGCATTCATTGAGCCTTAGCTCGGGGCCGACCACGATGACCGAACGGCCTGAATAGTCTACACGTTTTCCAAGGAGGTTCTGGCGGAAGCGGCCCTGCTTTCCTTTAAGGCTGTCAGACAAGGATTTGAGTGCCCTGTTCGATTCGGTTTTGACGGCGCTGGCTTTGCGTGAATTGTCGAAAAGCGAATCCACGGCTTCCTGGAGCATTCGTTTTTCATTACGGAGGATGACATCCGGGGCCTTGATTTCGATAAGCCTCTTGAGACGGTTGTTTCGGATGATCACCCTGCGATAAAGGTCATTGAGGTCGGATGTGGCAAAACGCCCACCATCGAGGGGCACAAGTGGCCTGAGTTCGGGAGGTATGACAGGGACTACTTTAACGATCATCCATTCGGGACGGTTGTCCATGCGCTTCTGCCCGTCCCTGAAGGATTCAAAAACCTGCAGCCTTTTCAGGGCCTCGGCTTTTCTCTGCTGGGATGTTTCCGTATTTGCTTTATGCCTCAGTTCATAGGATTCCTTATCCAGTTCTATGCGGGAAAGGAGATCATACAGGGCCTCTGCGCCCATCCTGGCGACGAATTTGTTCGGATCACTGTCATCCAGATACTGGTTTTCCTGGGGGAGCTTTTCAACAATATCAAAATATTCTTCTTCCGAAAGGAAATCCAGGTAATTAATCCCGTCCTGTGCCTTGATGCCGGGCTGGATGACGACATATTTCTCATAATAGATGATGGATTCCAGTTTCTTGGTCGGAAGGCCCAGAAGGGAACCTATTTTATTCGGCAGGGAACGGAAGAACCAGATGTGGGCAACCGGGACCACCAACTGGATATGACCCATACGCTCACGGCGAACTTTTTTCTCGGTCACTTCCACACCGCAACGGTCGCATACAATACCCTTGTAACGGATCCTCTTGTATTTACCGCAGTGGCATTCCCAGTCTTTAACAGGGCCAAAGATCCTCTCGCAGAACAAACCATCCCGTTCGGGCTTGTATGTCCTGTAATTGATGGTCTCCGGCTTCAGCACTTCACCGCTCGACATCTCCAGGATCTTCTCCGGAGAGGCCAGGCTTACGGTGATCTTTGAATATGCGCTGTTTATCGGACCTTCTTTTTTATATGGCATAATTTTGATGATTGACGATTTCGGATTAATCTGTTGTAATATTAAGGCCAAGGCCTCGTAACTCATGCACAAGGACGTTGAACGACTCGGGAACGCCCGGTACAGGCATCACCTCTCCTTTCACGATCGATTCATAGGCTTTTGCACGGCCAACTACATCGTCGGATTTCACCGTAAGTATTTCAAGAAGTATATTGGCTGCACCGAATGCCTCCAGCGCCCAGACTTCCATTTCACCGAAACGCTGGCCGCCGAACTGGGCTTTCCCTCCGAGAGGCTGCTGGGTAATCAGGGAATAAGGTCCGATGGAGCGGGCATGCATCTTGTCATCAACCATATGGTGCAGTTTCATCATATAGATAAAACCGACCGTAGTGGGCTGGTCAAATGGCTCACCGGACAAACCGTCATGCAACCAGACTTTTCCGTTCCTGGGCAGGCCTGCCTTTTCAAGGTAGCTGTTGATCTCATCTATATGTGCGCCATCGAAGATGGGGGTGGTAAACCTCATATTGAGTTTGTTCCCGGCCCAACCAAGGATCGTCTCATAGATCTGTCCAAGGTTCATACGTGAAGGCACACCCAGGGGGTTGAGCACGATGTCGACAGGAGTACCGTCATTCAGGAATGGCATGTCTTCAGCCCTTACGATCCTTGCAACAATACCCTTGTTACCGTGTCGTCCGGCCATTTTATCACCAACCTTCAGCTTCCTCTTCTTGGCAATGTATACCTTTGCCATTTGGATGATCCCTGCAGGAAGGTCGTCACCGACAACGGCCACGAATTTCTTCCTGTTGCTGACTCCGAGAACCTCCTTGAATTTGATGATATAATTGTTGACCAGGGTCTTGATCTGGTCATTCTTGTCCTTATCGGTCGTCCATTTGTTCGGGTTAACTGTGGAGTAGTCAATATCCGCCAGCATTTTCGGGGTGAATTTGGCACCTTTGGGGACTATCTCCTGCTTGAACTGGTTATAAACGCCCTGTGAAACCTTGTTGCTGACCAAAACGCCGAGTTTATCGACCAGTTTGGCCTTCAGTTTGTTCACCTCAAGCTGGAATTCATCTTCCAGCTTCTTGAGTTCGTCTTTTTCCCTTGTCTTTGCTTTCCGGTCCTTGATGATCCTCGAGAATAATTTTTTCTCGATCACCACACCTTTCATCGAGGGAGGCGCTTTGAGCGAGGCATCTTTCACATCGCCCGCCTTATCCCCGAAGATTGCGCGAAGCAGTTTCTCTTCAGGAGTCGGATCGCTTTCCCCTTTAGGCGTTATCTTACCGATGAGGATATCACCTTCATTCACCTCTGCACCTATTCGTATAAGCCCGTTTTCATCAAGGTCTTTTGTGGCTTCGGTACTGACATTGGGGATATCGTTTGTAAGTTCTTCCACGCCTCTCTTTGTATCCCTGACTTCGAGGGTGAATTCTTCAATATGAATGGAAGTGAAGATATCTTCGGAAACCACACGTTCGGAGATCACGATGGCATCTTCAAAATTATAACCTTTCCAGGGCATGAAGGCGACCATAAGGTTCCTGCCGAGGGCAAGTTCGCCGTCACGTGTGGCATATCCCTCGCAAAGCACCTGTCCTTTCAGGACCTTATCGCCCTTGCGGACAATTGGCCGGAGGTTGACACAGGTATTCTGGTTGGTCCTCATGAACTTGGTAAGCTTATAGGATTTTGTATCATCCTCGAAGCTCACCAGCTTTTCCTTTTCATTCCGGTGGTAGCGGATCACAATTTCATTTGCATCTACATAATCCACCACGCCATCGCCTTCGGCATTGATCAGTACACGGGAATCCCTGGCCACCAGGTCTTCAATGCCGGTGCCGACAATTGGAGCCTCCGGAGTAAGTAACGGAACTGCCTGGCGCATCATGTTTGATCCCATCAACGCACGGTTGGCATCATCATGTTCAAGGAACGGGATCAGCGAAGCGGCAATAGATGCGATCTGGTTCGGGGCAATATCCAGCAGGTCGACCTTGTCTTTACCGACAATGGGATAATCGGCAAGATACCTGACCTTGATCTTATCATCCGTCAGGTTGCCCTTGTTATCCATGGTAGTTGTTGCCTGCCCTATAATTTTATGTTCCTCTTCCTCGGCCGTCAGGTAAACGGGATCTGTTTCAAGCTCCACCCGGCCATTAACGACCTTTTTGTATGGGGTTTCAATGAACCCAAGACGGTCGATCTTGGCATAGACGCAAAGGGAAGAGATCAGCCCGATATTCGGGCCTTCCGGCGTTTCAATGGTACAGAGGCGGCCGTAATGGGTATAATGCACGTCGCGGACTTCGAAGCCAGCCCTTTCACGTGACAGACCGCCTGGGCCGAGGGCCGAGATGCGGCGTTTATGGGTCAGCTCTGAAAGGGGATTTGTCTGGTCCATGAATTGCGACAACTGGTTGGTCCCGAAAAAGGAATTGATCACTGACGATAAGGTCTTGGCATTGATCAGGTCCATTGGGGTGAACACTTCGTTGTCACGCACGTTCATACGTTCACGAATAGTGCGTGCCATACGTGAAAGCCCGACTCCGAACTGGTTATAAAGCTGCTCACCAACCGTACGTACACGCCGGTTGCTGAGATGGTCTATGTCATCGACTTCAGCTTTTGAATTCACCAGCTCGATCAGGTATTTTATGATGGATATAATATCTTCCTTCGTAAGGACCTTGGTTTCCATCGGGGTTTCAAGATTCAGTTTCCTGTTGATCCTGTATCTCCCGACATCTCCCAGGTCGTACCGTTTATCGGAAAAGAAAAGTTTTTCGATGATCCCGCGTGCAGTCTCCTCATCCGGAGGTTCTGCATTCCTGAGCTGCCGGTAGATGAATTCCATGGCTTCTTTCTCGGAATTTGCAGGGTCTTTCTGAAGGGTATTGAAAATGATGGCAAAATCGGTCGACTGGGCTTCTTCACGATGGACCAGGATCGTTTTTATTCCGGCATCCAGGATCTGTGTGATATGTGTTTCTTCCAGTACGGTTTCACGTTCTATGATCACTTCGGTACGTTCGATGGATACCACTTCACCTGTATCTTCATCAACAAAGTCTTCAATCCAGGAACGGACCACCCTTGCAGCAAGTTTGGAACCTACAACCCGTTTAAGGGCGGCGCGGCTCACCTTGATTTCCTGGGCCAGGCCGAAGATCTCGAGGATATCTTTATCGGTTTCATAGCCGATGGCCCTTAACAAAGTCGTCACAGGTAATTTCTTCTTTCTGTCGATGTAGGCATACATCACATTATTTATGTCCGTTGTGAATTCTATCCACGATCCCTTGAACGGAATGATCCTGGCCGAATACAATTGTATGCCGTTAGCATGGTAACTTGTACTGAAGAACACACCGGGTGAACGGTGAAGCTGAGAAACGACGACACGTTCAGCACCGTTGACGATGAACGTTCCCCGTGGCGTCATATAAGGGATCATGCCAAGGTAAACATCCTGGATTATAGTTTCGAAATCCTCATGTTCTGGATCGGTACAATAGAGCTTCAGTTTTGCTTTCAAAGGCACACTGTATGTAAGCCCGCGTTCAATACATTCGTCAATGGAGTATCTGGGGGGGTCGATGAAATAATCGAGAAATTCCAGCACGAAATTGTTTCGTGCGTCCGAAATAGGGAAATTCTCGGCAAAGACTTTGAACAGACCTTCATTCACCCTGTTCTCAGGGTTGGTCTCCAGCTGGAAAAAGTCCTGGAATGACTTGACTTGAACATCGAGAAAATCAGGATATTCGGCCTGGATTTTGGTTCTCCCGAAGCGAATTCTGTCGATTTTTTTTGAAGCCAAGGGTTTTATTTTTAAGTCTGCCAGTGATGGCCGACAGGTTAGAAATTAATGTTAACTTTCAATTGAAAATAAATAAGTAAAGACCTCCCCTTATTCAGGGGAGATCTATACTTATAAAGAGAAATCCGAAAGTACTTTCTTACTTAACTTCAACCTCTGCACCGGCCTCCTGTAATTGTTTCTGTAATGCATTAGCTTCATCCCTGGAAACGCCTTCCTTGATTGCTTTTGGTGCAGCATCAACCAATTCTTTTGCTTCTTTCAGGCCAAGGCTTGTGAGTTCTTTCACGAGCTTAACCACTGCGAGTTTTGCCTGTCCTGCATGTTTCAGGATAACATCAAATGAGGTTTTTTCTTCAGCGACAGGAGCGGCGGCGGAAGCAGGGCCTGAGGCGACTGCAACAGCTGCAGCTGCTGGTTCGATCCCGTATTCGTCTTTCAGTATTTTTGCCAGTTCAGTAACCTCTTTTACTGTCAGGTTGACCAACTGTTCTGCAAAAGCTTTTAAATCTGCCATTTTTGTTACAATTTGCGCCCCATGGATTCCGGGGCAGGTTATTAATCAATTTAATTTTCCTTTTTTTTTAACATAGCCGGCTACTCCGGTTTTTCCGATAGAGTCTTTACAATTCCCGAAAGTTTGCTTCCACCCGATTGAAGAGCGGAGATAACATTCATTGCGGGGGATTGCAGCAACAGGATCAGGTCGCCGATGAGTTCATTTTTCGACTTGATGTTGATCAATGCATCCAGCTGGTCGTCACCCAGGTATATGGATTCCTCCACATAAGCTCCTTTAAGGGAGGGTTTCTTGGCGGTTTTGCGGAATTCCTTGATAATCTTGGCCGGGTCATTGTTAACTTCCGAGAACAGAATGGAAGTAGGGCCCTTCAGCAGGGGATAGAGCTGTTCAAATGCGCTATTACCGCTGCGTTCCATGGCTTTTTTCAACAGGGAATTTTTAATAACCTCCAGTGAAACATTCCGTTTGAAGCAGAGTCTTCTCAGCTTGCTGGTATTTTCAGCATTAAGGCTGCCGATATCAGCAAGATAAAATGAGCCCGCATTCCGGAGCTGTTCTGCCAGGGTTTCGATAAGCTGGCTTTTTTCTTCTTTTTTCATGTTGTTACAAGCTCAAATAATGAGTAATTAAGCCGAAACCGATTTAGGGTCGATCTGTATGCCAGGGCTCATGGTACCTGAAAGATAAATGCTCTTCACATAAGTCCCTTTTGCCGAGGCAGGTTTCAGTTTGACCACGGTCTGGATAAGCGTTTCAGCATTTTCCACGATTTTTTCTTTTGCAAAGGAAGCTTTCGCAACGGAAGAATGGATAATGCCGAACTTATCGACCTTGAAGTCGATCTTTCCGGCTTTTACATCTTTGACGGCTTTACCGATTTCCATGGTAACAGTCCCTGTCTTGGGGTTCGGCATGAGCCCGCGCGGTCCGAGTATCTTTCCGAGCGAACCTACCTTTGCCATGACGCTGGGCATGGTGATGATGACATCCACGTCAGTCCAGCCGCCTTTGATTTTTTCTACATATTCATCAAGTCCCACATGGTCGGCTCCTGCAGCACGTGCTTCTTCCTCCTTATCGGGAGTACAAAGAACGAGGACACGAACCACCTTGCCGGTACCGTGCGGAAGCGTAACGATACCGCGAACCATCTGATTGGCCTTACGGGGATCCACCCCGAGGCGTATATCAAGATCAATGGATGAATCGAATTTAGTGCTGACAATCTCTTTGAGAATGCCAGCAGCTTCTGTGAGTGAATAAACGGTGTTCTTATCGAATTTGGATAAGGCAACCTTCCTCTTTTTTGTCAGCTTTGTCATTTGCTTTAAATAATTAATGTATGAGGTGTGTACAATCTGATCCGGTTGCAGGATTAATGTTTGAAAGGAGTATCACCGGTCACGGTGATGCCCATGGAGCGGGCGGTGCCGGCTACCATTCGCATGGCCGATTCCAGTGTAAATGCATTCAGGTCCGGCATTTTATCCTCGGCTATTTTCTTCACCTGTTCCCAGGAAACAGCAGCCACTTTATTCCGGTTGGGTTCCGGGGAACCTTTCTGGGTTTTGGTTGCTTCCAGGAGCTGAACGGCTACCGGAGGGGTTTTCAGGATGAAGTCAAACGACTTGTCCTTGTAAACGGTAATGATCACAGGGGTAAGCTTTCCACCCTTATCCTGGGTACGTGCATTGAACTGCTTGCAGAACTCCATGATATTCACTCCCTTGGCACCTAATGCAGGTCCTACCGGAGGGGAGGGATTTGCGGCTCCACCCTTGATCTGTAACTTAATAATTCCACTAACTTCTTTTGCCATTTTATTGATGTTTATTCTATTCTTTTTGAACTTGCATAAAACTTAATTCAAGCGGCGTTTTACGGCCGAATATTTTAACCATGACCTTCAGTTTCTTCTTTTCGTCGTTGATTTCTTCGATCACGCCGCTGAAGCTGTTGAAAGGTCCATCGATCACGGTGACAGTTTCTCCGATGATGAACGGGATATTCACTTCTTCACCCTGTTCCGATAATTCATCGAATTTCCCTAGCAGTCGTTTCACTTCGGCAGGCCTCAGCGGATGAGCTTCACCCCTGGCGCCAAGGAAACCAAGCACTCCGGGTATGTTCCGGATGATATGCGGTATTTCACCTGTCAGGGCAGCTTCGATAAGTACATAACCCGGGAAATAATTCCGTTCTTTGCTTACTTTCTTACCGTTACGGATCATGTAAACCTTTTCAGTGGGGATTAGCACCTGGGAGATGTAATCTTGCAGCTTCAGGTTGGAAATTTCATTCTCCAGGATCTGCTTGACTTTCTTTTCATTCCCGCTAATCGCCCTGACGACATACCACTTTTTTACTAAATCACTCATGCCTGTACCGATATATATTCCTGATGAGATCCCGGAATTCGTCTGAGATCAGAAGCTGATCTAAAATAGTTTGTAGAACTGCAGAAGGACGTTTTTAAACGCTTCATCCATCGCGAATACGATAATTGCAATAATAAGAGTTGCTACTGAAACGACTATTGCGCTACCCTGAAGTTCCGACCATGTCGGCCAGGATACCTTATGCATCAGCTCATCGTAGCTTTCCTTGATATAATTTACAACCTTGTTCTTTGCCATTTATTTTCCGATTTGCACGGGTGGTAGGAATCGAACCCACAGCCTACGGTTTTGGAGACCGCCACTCTACCAGTTGAGCTACACCCGTGTGTAATTTATAATTACAGGTATATGGCAGGTGCAGGGATCAGGCAAGACCCCTGCACCATGACCATACGTTTAGTCAAGAATTTCAGTTACCTGGCCGGCGCCTACGGTACGTCCGCCTTCGCGGATAGCAAAACGAAGACCTTTGCTCATGGCGATCTCGGAGATCAGGTTGACTTCAAAGCTGAGGTTGTCACCGGGCATGACCATTTCGACGCCCTGGGGCAGAACGATCTCGCCGGTAACGTCAGTGGTCCTGAAATAGAACTGCGGACGATACTTATTATGGAACGGAGTATGGCGGCCACCTTCGGTAGTTTTCAGGATATACACGCTGGCTGTGAATTTTTTATGGGGTGTGATGGAACCGGGTTTTGCAATAACCATACCACGGCGGATCTCATCCTTGTCAATACCGCGGAGGAGCAAACCTGCATTGTCGCCGGCTTCACCCCTGTCGAGGATCTTGCGGAACATTTCCACACCGGTTACGACGGATTTCAGTTTTTCTGCACCCATACCGATGATTTCAACAGGATCGCCTGTAAGGATAACTCCCGTTTCAATACGGCCGGTAGCAACGGTACCACGACCTGTGATTGAAAAGACGTCTTCGACCGGCATAAGGAAAGGCTTGTCAATGTCGCGGACGGGCAGCGGAATGTAAGTGTCAACTGCATCCATAAGTTCCATGATCTTTTCAACCCATTTCGGTTCCTTGTTCAGTCCGCCCAGTGCAGAACCCTGTATGACAGGTGCATTGGCGCCATCAAAACCATAGAAAGTAAGAAGTTCACGGATTTCCATTTCAACAATTTCCAGAAGTTCGGGATCGTCAACACTGTCGCATTTGTTCATGAACACAACGAGCTTTGGCACACCGACCTGGCGGGCGAGAAGGATATGCTCGCGGGTCTGGGGCATGGGGCCGTCGGTTGCGGCAACAACCAGGATTGCACCATCCATCTGGGCGGCGCCGGTAACCATATTCTTGATATAGTCGGCATGACCCGGACAGTCAACATGTGCATAATGGCGGTTGGCGGTCTGATACTCGATGTGAGCAGTGTTTATCGTAATACCACGGGCTTTTTCTTCCGGAGCATTGTCGATGGAATCAAATGACCTGAACACGGATAATCCCTTGTCGGCAAGGACCAGGGTAATAGCAGCGGTTAAGGTCGTCTTACCATGGTCAATGTGGCCGATTGTACCAACATTGACATGAGGTTTCGTACGTTCGAATTTTTCTTTTGCCATATACCTAAAAATTGATTAAGTGAGTTTTATTTTCCTTTTATTTCATAAATTAAACCTGAGCCTTTGAGGAGAGTTGAACTCCTGACCCCTTCCTTACCAAGGAAGTGCTCTACCACTGAGCTACAAAGGCAGCGGAGCGGAAGACGGGGCTCGAACCCGCCACCTGAAGCTTGGAAGGCTTCCGCTCTACCAAATGAGCTACTTCCGCGAGATTAGATGGTGAGTTAATTAGTTTGTGGGGAGAGGAGGATTCGAACCTCCGAAGGCTTCGCCAACAGATTTACAGTCTGCCCCATTTGACCGCTCTGGTATCTCCCCTTTGAATTCACTGAACAAGTGAGCCGATGGACGGACTCGAACCGCCGACCTGCTGATTACAAATCAGCAGCTCTACCAACTGAGCTACATCGGCATAATAATTTTATAAGGAAGTCAGCTCCTCCGCGTCAAACGCGGATTCTGGAATATTTCAACAAGTCAAAAAACAATCCACCTTGAAAAGGACTGCAAAAGTATGAACATTTCCATTACCGTGCAAGGATTATTTTCAAATTTTACCACAAAATCGCACTTTTTTTTAACAAACTCCGTACCGAAGTTGTAACAATCTGAATAACAATTTTATATCAAGCGGCATTTTTTTGATTTACAGTATCCTGTGGATGTCTGCATCTGATTTTTATATTAAAAAACGGGGGGCCGGATTCCGGCCCCCCGTTTTTTAATATCACAGGATTATATTCTCCTTACTTTTTCTTTATACCTGACAAGTTGTTTTCTCAACGCCTCAACTGCATCGTCGGATGCCTCCTCAAAGGACTTTGCCTCCTTCAGGGCGAATAAGTCATTTCCCTTGATGATCAGACGCATTTCGACGATCTTGTTCTCCCGGGATTCATTATTATCAACTTTCAGCTTGACTTCGGCACCGATGACACCTTCGAAAAAATTATGCAGTTTCTGCAGGCGTTCCTTGATAAAATCCTCAAGTTTTTTATCCACTTTGAAATGAACCGCATTAATTATAATATTCATTTCCACCTCCTTTTTTTATGCCCTTGGATGGGCTTGTTTATAAATTTCCTTTAATTTCTCAATCGTGTTGTGAGTGTATATTTGTGTGGCAGAGAGATTTGCATGACCAAGAAGTTCCTTCACAGCATTCAGGTCCGCACCGTTATTTAATAAATGTGTGGCAAAAGTATGCCTCAGAACGTGCGGACTTTTCTTATCAAGCGTTGTGACATTGCCAAGGTACTTCTTTACGATAAGATACACCTTTTTCGGATAGATCCGCCCGCCTGAATCGGTCAGGAACAGGGACGGGATATAACCGAACTTCTTTTGCTTTTCCTTCAGGTAGTTTTTCAAGAGGGAACCGAATTTCTGAGAAAACGGTATTAATCGCTCTTTATTTCTTTTGCCGAGAACCTTTAAGGTGCTGTTATGGAAATCGACATCCTTCTCCTGCAGGCTGATTAACTCGGATAAGCGCATCCCTGTAATATAAAACATCTCCAGGATGATCCTGTCGCGCAGATCCGTGTATGCTTCGCCTGATACCATCTGATCGAGCAACAGGCCCATCTTGGCAGTTTCAATGAATTCAGGCAATCTCTTTGCTGATTTGGGGGGAGTTATCTTCCTGACAGGATTCCCGTTAACCAGGCCTTCTTTCTGAAGAAACCTGTAAAATGATTTGACTGTAGTGAGTTTCCGGTTTACCGAACGGGGTGAATTCCCTCTCTCCATAAGCGAAACCAGCCATGACCGGATCATCAGATGGGTTATTCCTGTAAAATCTGCAGTGTTATATTGAATACTCAGAAAATCAGCAAACTGGTCAAGGTCTGTCCGGTAGGCAGTTACAGTATGAGGCGAATACCGTTTTTCGTATTGTATGTATGCAAGAAAGCGATCCTTCACTCGTCAACAAAAAAAAAGAAACTTTGTTGAATATCTAACAACAGGTAAATATACATGTATATTTACCTTCAACAAAATTTCTTCTTATAAAAAATGTTAAACTCTGCTACAGGGCTTGTTCCGCTTGCTGTAATTTCTGGATGAAGATGGCACGTGAAACCGAATCCCGTTTTTTCACAGAAGGTTTAGTAAACTTCTGGCGTTCGCGTAACTCTTTAACGACGCCGGTCTTTTCAAATTTACGTTTCAGTTTTTTTAATGCTCGGTCGATGCTTTCGCCCTCTTTAACAGGTACAATGATCATGTTTTTTACTCGCTTTCTGATAAAGGTTAATAAATGTTAATTTTTCATAAAAGGGCTGCAAAGGTAAGAGCTTATTTTGGAATATCCAAACATGATTACAAATTAGCCCTTGGTTGTTTATTAAAAGGTATAAACTCGGTATTTTTGCAATTAAATACATGAAGTAATGAGCCCGGCAACTGGACCTTTTGAATTTTACCATGAAACCATGGCAGCTCTTGGCAGGAACGGAATCATCCTTCTTGGCGGTGACCCTCCAAACCCAATGACCATAGGCTGGGGCAGCATCGGGGAAATATGGCATATGCCGGTTTTTACGGTGCTAGTTCGCCCCACACGTTATACCTTCGGGCTTATGGAAAATGCAAAAGACTTCACAGTTTGTGTTTTACCGGAGGGATTTAAAAAGCACCTGGCCATTTGCGGTACAAAAAGCGGCAGAAACATGGACAAGATAAAGGTCTGTGGGTTCACACTTGAAAAAAGCTCTTTGATTAACACACCCTACATAAGCCAGTCGGTCATCCATTATGAATGCCGCATAATTCACAAGCACTTCCTCGACCCATCGGCGCTTGATCCCGACATCAATGAAAAATATTACAAGACCAGGGACTGGCATATGGTGTATTACGGGGAGATCATGGGAACATATATAAATAGTGAGGTAGCGAAATAGCGAGGTAGCGAAAGTTGATCAGGTTGATTCGGTATTTTGTATTGATCTCCGGATTTGTTATTTTTGCGCCCTCATACCCCGGGATGTTAGCTCAGTTGGTTTAGAGCATCGCCTTGACAGGGCGGGGGTCGTGGGTTCGAATCCCTCACATCCCACAATAAAAATCCAAAAAATCACTGAAAATCAATGAAGACCGCCACTCCAGGCGGTTTTTCTTTTACAGCCGTTTACAGATAAAAAAAGCCTGTTCATACTGTTACTGAACTTCAGATAATTGAATTTGTGTCATCCAAGAAATAGGAAGGATAAATCGTCTTAAACGCAAATTTTCCCGGATATTTGTCAGTGATTCCCGAAAAAACTCCATACTTTTACTTCCGGTCTTTGAGAAGGGGCTCGTCGCCCTTCATTAAACACCCACCATATGCGTAAGAAAAATTATTATCACCCATGAAAACAACTTTTTTCCGTTTTGTGATGATCCCGGCTATTTCACTTGCCTGGACCACAGCCATCCTTGCACAGAATTACAATCTGAAGGATATGCCTCCCCTCGATCCCGGAATAAGGACCGGGGTTCTCGACAACGGGATGCATTATTTCATCAGGTCAAACAATCTTCCTGAAAAAAGAGGTGAATTCTACATCGCCAATAACATCGGGGCCATCCAGGAAAATGACGACCAGAACGGTCTCGCGCATTTCACCGAACATATGTCGTTCAACGGCACCGATCATTTTCCCAAAAAGGGCATCCTGGATTACCTGGCAACAATAGGAGTTAAATTCGGGACCAACGTGAACGCGTCGACTGGAGTTGAACAAACCGTGTTCAACATGTCCAATGTTCCGCTGACCAGGGACGGGATACTCGATTCCTGCTTGCTGATCCTCAGGGAGTGGGCTCATTATGTTTCTTTTGAGGACACGGAGATTGACCTTGAAAGAGGAGTGATCATGGAAGAATGGAGAATGTACGGATCAGCGGCAGAGCGTATGAGAAACCAGTTGGCGCCGGTAATTTATTCAGGTTCGAAATATGCCATACGCAACGTGATAGGCGATACGGCCGTGATCGAACATTTCAAATACCAGACCATCAGGGATTTTTACCATAAATGGTACCGCCCCGACCTTCAGGCGATCATTGTCGTGGGTGATTTCGATGCTGCTGCAGTGGAAGCTAAGATAAAACAGCTATTCAGCAGTATTCCGAAAGTCCAGAACCCGGCTCCCAAGGAAATTTACCCCCTGCCCGACAATAAGGAACCCCTGATCGGGACAGCAACGGATAAGGAAGCAACGTCCACCATCGTGACAGTAAGTTTCAAACACGATGCCATAAAAGACAATGATAAGAACCTTACTTACATGAGATTGCAACTGCTAAGGTCCTTCATCAATATGATGCTGGGAATGCGCCTTAATGAAATTGCCCGCAGCGAAAACCCTCCCTTTATGTTTGCAGGCAGTAATTACGGAAGATACACCGCGACAAAAGATGCTTTCAACGGGTATGCGCAATCGGCTAATAACGGCTCTCTGAAGGCGCTGACCGCCCTTCTCACCGAATTGCAGCGCATGAGACTGTTCGGTTTCACCCCGGCGGAATATGAAAGGGCCAAAGCAGAGTTCATGCGCAACCTGGACTCCAGGTATGTGGACCGTGACAAACGCAAAAACCGTGAACTGGTGCGCCAGATCGTAAGCTATTTTCTCACTAATTCACCCAACCCCGGATTAGAATATGATTATGCTTTCGATAAAACTGAGATCCCTGGGATAAGTCTCGACGAGATAAATAATGAAGCCAAAAAATATGTCACGGATGCAAATATGATAGTCACGATCACGGGACCGGCAAAAGAAGGGTCAACACTCCCCGGTATTAACGAGATAAAAAACGTTTTGAACACCTATGCAAATGGAAAAATTGACCCCTATGTCGATAATATGGCCGGAAAAAAGCTTATCGACAAGGAGCCTGTTCCCGGTAAGGTGATAAAAATTTCAGGCAATAAAGTCTTCGGAACGACAGAATGGACTCTGTCAAACGGAATGAAAATCATTCTCAAGCCCACCGATATCAAGGAAGATGAGCTTTTTATCAACGGGTATTCGGAAGGAGGCGCCTCAGCCCTCAAAGATGAAGACCTCGTGGCTGCTGATTTCCTGGGAGATGCTGTCGGTTCAATGGGGCTTGGCGCATTTTCCCGAACAGATCTCACCAAACTGCTTGCCGGGAAAAGGGCCAATATTTACCTTGGGATCAATGATGATGAGGATTTTCTTTCGGCCCGAAGTTCGCCCAGGGACATTGAAACACAGCTACAGCTCATATACCTTACATTTACAAATATCCGTTGGAACGAAACAGATTACAAGACCTGGTACGATAAACTCAAGGCCAACCTGGTAAATGCAGATGCAGAACCCAGGAAAGCCTTCAGCGACACGGTCACAGTGATGGTTGCCAATCATAATAAACGGGTTCAGCCTGTAACGTTTAAATCGATGGATAAGATCTCATTTGCTCTTTTACAGGATGTTTTCAGGCAAAGGTTTGCCGACCCAGGGAATTTCACACTGCTGTTTGTCGGAAAAATTGATCCGGATGCACTGAAGCCGCTGGTCGAGAAATATCTTGCCTCGCTTCCTGCCGCATCGAAAAAGGATGTATATACCGATCGTGGAATCAGGCCGCCCAACGGCCATGTGAAACGTGATTTTCACCGTGCCAGCACTACTCCGCGCACTTCCGTTTACGTCAATTACCACGGAAAATGCGATTATACGGCTGACAACAAGGTATACGGAGCAGCCATACGTCACATCCTTGAGCTGCGTTATATCGAAAAGATCCGTGAAGATGAAGGAGGGGCATATAGTGTAAGGGTTTCCTTTAATACCGTAAAGCTCCCTGTCCCCGGCTTCAGCTTCATCGTCAATTTTGAAACCGACCCGGTCAAGGCCGATAAACTTGTCGCCATTGTTTACAGTGAAATTGCCGGCTTCCTGAAAAACGGTCCCGCCGGGGCCGACCTGCAGAAGTTCAAGGAATACGCTTTAAAGCAAAGGCCCGAAGACATGAAGGAGAATGCCTGGTGGAATACCATGATCCAGGAATTTTACACCAACGACCTGGATTACCTGAGCGGTTATGAAAACAGGGTCAATGCCCTGGATACCAAAACCGTGCAGGAAGCGGCCAAAAAATTCCTTGGCCACGATGATATCATTGAAGTGATCATGCGTCCCTGACCGATGAAAATAAAGGTACTTGGAGCAGGTGGCGGTGAAGTTACCGGCTCGGCTTATCTCATCGAGAGTGAAAAGGCGAAAATACTCGTTGATTGCGGTATTTTCCAGGGAGGAGCGCATTCTGACGACCTGAACAGGTTTAAAACAAGCGATGTTTCCGGGCTTGACGCGGTTCTGATAACCCATGCCCATCTCGATCATACCGGCCGCCTTCCATTGCTTAGCAAAATGGGCTTCCCGGCGCCTGTATTCTGCACGGAAGCCACGCTTGAACTGACAGCCCTGATCCTGAGGGATTCGGCTCACGTCCAGGAACAGGACACCTTCCGGCTGAACCGGAAAAGGCAAAGGGCGGGATTGCCGGCCCTTCAGCCTTTCATTTCCCATGATGATACCGAAGATGCCATCAAACGGATGATACACCTCCCCTATGATACGGATCTTCCGGTTGCCCCGGGCATCAGGGCAAGTTATGCAGAAGCCGGACATATGCTTGGCTCGGCTTGCATTCAGCTTAGCATTGAAGAGCAGGGGAAAACCAGGAAGGTCATTTTTTCGGGCGACCTGGGTCCAAAAGGAGCGCCCATCCTCAAAGACTTCGAGGAACTTCATGCGGGAAACGTGGTTTTTATGGAATCCACTTACGGCGACAGGAACCATAAACCTCTTAAGGATACCGTTGATGAATTTATTTCCATTGTTCAGCGTGCCGTTTCCGCCGGGGGGAAGATACTGATCCCCACGTTCGCGGTGGGAAGGGCACAGCTTATGATCTCCATACTCGCCTCCATGTTCAGGAAAAAAGAAGTTCCTCCCATCCCTATCTTCCTTGACAGCCCCATGGCCATCGAAGCCAGCAGGATCTACATGCGCCATAAGGAACTTTACGACGAGGAACTGCTTCATTTCATTCAGGAAAAGCCCATGGCGGAGGATCTGAAAACCCTGAAGATCTGTCCCACAGCGGAGGATTCGATGGCCATCAATAATGTCCCCGGGCCATTTATGGTCCTGGCCGGAGCAGGGATGTGCAATGCAGGCCGCATCCTTCACCATCTTAAGTACAACCTATGGAAGCCTGAGACTCATGTGATCATCGTTGGCTACCAGGGTTCAGGCACTCTCGGAAGGATGCTGGTGGACGGGGCGAAAACAGTTCGGATCTTCGGAGACAGTATAGCAGTCAATGCCACAGTCCATACTCTGGGCGGATTCAGCGCCCATGCAGGTCAGAAGGACCTGCTGGACTGGTTTTCGACCCTGGTGCCCGCACATCCGAAGTTGAATATCATACATGGGGAAAACGGGCCCAGAGCTGCCCTTGCTGAAAAAATTGATAACGAATTCCATATTAAGGCATATTTACCGGGGTTAAATGAGGAACTGGATATCTGACCCTGCCGGATGCAGGGCAACCTGAACAGAAAAATTTTGAAAAATTAATGCACACATGAAAGATCCCATCCGCCGGACAAAGATAATCGCAACAATAGGCCCGGCAAGCAACAATCAGCAGATGATACGAAGCCTGTTGCAGGCAGGCATGAACGTTGCCCGCCTCAACTTTTCGCACGGCAGTTATGAAGATCATGCAAAAGTGATATCCTACCTTAGGGAAGTCTCCGATGAAATTGACATGCCCGTCACTCTCCTCCAGGACCTGCAGGGCCCGAAGATCAGGGTCGGCAAACTGCCCGGTGACCAGCTACTGCTTGAAAAGGGAATGCTTGTCAGCGTAATTCCCATGGAAGATTACAAAGGGCAGGCTGATGTGATCCCGGTTGATTACCCTCATGCCGCGGAGGAAGCTTCAGAAGGGATGAGTATTTTACTGGATGACGGGCTGCTCTCCCTTGACATAACCGGCATCAATGGCAACGCACTCATCTGCAAAGTTGTGGACGGGGGTGTGCTGAAATCCAGGAAAGGCGTGAACTTTCCTAATCTCAAGCTGAAACTTCCTTCACTTACCGAAAAAGACAAGCAGGACCTGATGTTCGGGCTTGAACACGGGGTTGACTGGGTTTCACTGAGCTTTGTCCGTTCGGCACAGGACATGACCGGCCTCAGGGATTTTATAAAAAATGCAGGGTATAACAAGCCCCTGATCGCCAAGATAGAAAAGCCCCAGGCGATAGACCACCTGGACCAGATCATTGCTGTTTCGGACGGGATTATGGTTGCCAGGGGTGACCTGGGTGTGGAAATGAGCCCCGAAAAAGTCCCCCTTCTCCAAAAACATATCATCGAACAATGCAACCGCATGAGCAAGCCTGTGATCACCGCTACACAGATGCTGGAATCGATGATCCATGAACCCAGGCCAACCAGGGCTGAGGCCAATGACGTCGCCAACGCGATCATCGACGGCACCGACTGCATTATGCTTTCAGGTGAATCGGCTGTTGGTGAATACCCTGTCCAGGCAGTGGAAATGATGAACAGGATCGCATGCGAGGTGGAAGAAAAAATCGAATTCCGCACCTACCCGTCAATGGAACATTCAGAGATAGGGGCTATATGTGAAGCTGTCAACCGTATCGAAAAAATCGTAAAGGTCAGCGGGATAGCAGTCCTTACTGCAAGCGGGCGTAGCGCTAAATTTATCGCCTCAGGCCGCCCGAAAGCACCGATTTATGCAATGACAACCAACCTTGTTGTTTACCATGGGCTGAACCTTTTATGGGGGATACATCCCATCCTGATCAGGGAACAATGTGAAACATTCGATGAAATGGTAGGGATCGCGGAAAAAAGCCTCAAAGTCCACCAGGCCATGGGAAAAGGCGAGAAGATAATCGTAATAGCCGGAATACCGCCGAATATACCCGGTGGTACCAATTGTCTGAAAATACACACCGTGTGAAAGCCGGCTTATGATGTTATGATTGATCTGTAAACTCCTGCTTTTACCGTAGAAGGTAGCATAAACCGATATTGAAATTCAGCCCCTGCATCAGATCATAGGTTTTATTGCCCGTAAAGCTGAATGAATTCGTATTGAACCAGTATTTGGCGCTGATGTTTGCTCCCCAGTGGGAATATCTCCCGAACTTGAACAGCACACCTGCCTCCGGTGACATGATGAACCCCCATTGTGTTTTATAAATATCATATTCCTGGATCAGGATATGCTCTTCCATATAATCTCCTCCCAGCGAGAGCCCCACATAGGGATCGGCAATGCCGGAGGGAATGAAGTAATAATATGCTCCCGCCTCCCAGGGTATAATAAACGCATACATGTAATGTATCCCGGTAATCGCAAGACCGTCGCTACCATAATACGTTTCGCGGGGATATTCCTGGTAATAATTGTTCCACCCGAACTCAAACCCGAGGGCAAGGCCTTTCTTCACAAAGTACCTGCCGGCGAAACTCCCTCCGCCGAAGCTGAGCTTATTGATAAAGTTGCTGAAATCGCCTATTGGCAGGCTCACGGCCCAGGAAATAGTATACAGTGAAGTCGGGCTGTATCCTGCAGCCGCCTTCTCCTGGGCCCTGACGGAAATCGTAATAAGCAATATCAAAATAATCGGGATCAATATCTTTTTCATCGGTCATTCGGGATTTAGAGATAATAGATTAAAAAATATACAGCCTGAGCGACCCTTGCTGTGGATCAATGGGCGCTTATCTGCGGTGTCTGGGCAAAGCACTGATCCACATTACCGAGGATATCCTGTGTAGTATGATACCCTGTCATCAGTCCGCGGATATACGCGTTCCATACAACGTAAAGTTTGTTATCATGGATCTTTGCATTTTTCAGGTCAAGCATGTCTATAATAACAGTTCCTGAATTATAATAGGTCACTTCCGGCGGATAATAGGGGTACCAGTACCCATACCCGCTGTAGCCCCAGTAAGCTGGATCATAATAGCCATAATAATCCCAATACCATCCGGGATAGTAATAGCTTATATTGGTCACTTTGACGACAGCAACATTTATTCCCAGGTCGGGGTTTCCGGTTTTCAGGTTCACCAGGGTATATCCCCTTGCCTGCATGTTGGCAGTGATCTCAGCAAGGAGCGACTGCGCCTGGGGATTCAACACCCTCGTACTGTCTGTTCCATTCTTGATCACGGTAACCGAGTCGACAATGGAAAAAGTCCTGAATTGTGAAAAGGCTGTATTGACATCATATTTTGTGATGTCAACAAGGTCTTCGGCAAGCCGGGAATCCAGGCCGGGATAGGAAGCGCAGGAGAACATGAATAATACTGCTGCCACCTTTGACAGCATATGGATATTTCTGTTCATTTTTATTACATTATTTGAATCTTATTTTCATCCTGAATGGAGAAACGGGTTAAACCCGGGCGGATTCACTTCTTTGGCTATTATTCCATCCTGAACATCTGGAAGAGATGAAATCCCCAGGATTCAAGCCCGACATAAAGCCCTCTTACTTCAAGTTCATCCCCGGTGCGGATATAATGCTCCTGTGAAAACATATCAACCAGCCTCCATGAGAAGCCCGAAAGTTTAAGCTGGGGCAAATAAACGAATCCCTGTGAAGGATTCTCACAGAAGTTGATGGCAGCCAGGCAGATCTTATTCTCATATTGCCAGAACCAGGCCAGGATGTTCCTGCAACTCTGGTTATCCTCCCAACCTCCGACCGGGCAAAGGGACCAATCCCCTTCATGAAATTCGTTCAATGCAATAATTTCCATCAGGTTGATATAAAAATTCCTGAGGGGTTCCACGCTTTCCTCTTTCGGTCTCCTCCCAAGGAAAACGGGCAGATGCACACGCCTTCCGTCCAACTGCCCTTCGTGAAACAGCCTGGCTCCCGGCAGGGTCAGGCATACAAGTGCGGCGGCTTTTTCCTTACCCGGATTAAAAACCGATGCAGCCCTTGCTTCGTCATGGTTCTCGATAAACCTCACCAGATGGTTCTGGTATTTAATATCGGCATGAAGATGTTGCCGTATCAGATTCGCATCGGAACCCTTTACCCGGTCATAAAGCCTTTTATCATAACAGAAGTCGAAACCGTTCTGCTGAAGAACGAATTCAGTATCCCAGTATGCCTCGGCTATGAAGCAGAAATCGGGAAAGTTCTTTTTCAGGGCACCGATCAATGGTTTCCAGTACTCCTGCTCGGGAGGGTCACCTGCCTTTTTACCCCAGGTTTTATGAAATACATCGTTCAGTAAAAGCATCGCCATGTCGCAGCGCACTCCATCGCATATTGTTGCTATCCCCGACAAGGTGTTTAACGCGGCTGTTCTTAAGCCGGGGCTGAAGGCATTCAACTGGGCTACGTCTTCCCATGCCGGGTAATAAGGGTCCTTTCCGCAGGCCAGGATATGGTTTCCGGCTCTCTTATAAGTGACCGGGTCGTTCACCAGGTCTTCTTCCGTGCCTTGGATAAAAAGCTCGGGTTGCCGGTCAATCCAATGGTGGTCAAATGCAAGGTGGTTGGGAACAAAATCAAGAACCAGTGAAATATTCCTTTTGGCCAGTTTCTCACGGGCTGCTGCAAGCGCTTCGTTGCCCCCGAAGCGTGGATCGACCGAATAATCTTTAATGCAATAGGGTGACCCTATGTTATCCGGATCCTTAAAATCGGGCAAAGCATTGCGGAACGAGGTGATGTTCCTGGCATCGCTTCCTGAGATCCGGATCCCTTCAGGGCTTCGCATCCATACTCCCATTAACCATACCGCATTGATGTTCAGGCGGGTCAATTCATCCCACTTGTTGTCCGGCACGTCTGCAAGGCTTATATGAGTATCCTGTTCCCGGCTGAGCTCTTCGAGCCATACAGCGGTATTGATCTCATAAATGACAGGGTTTTTTCCGAGCTTCTTCAATTGATTTACTTTCTTGTCCTGAATGTAAAAATAACACATTCCTGAGAAAAATGTATGCGATTGAAAAACAATTTACATATGCAATACCTGTTTGAGGAGTTTGTACCCGCTCGTACTGGCACGCAGACTGGTCCCGTTCTTCAGCAAAACGGAATAGGACTCCTTGTCATACAGTTCGATCCTTTCAATGGACTCCGCGTTGACGATATAAGAACGGTGGATGCGTATAAATTTCTCAACCTCGAGATGGGATTCGAAGTACTTCATGGTCTTCTCCTTCAGATATTTTCCATCCCCGGTATGGATCATCACATAATCTCCCTCTGCCTCCAGGTAAACTATCTCATTGACAGCAATGACATGGACTTTATGCCGGCTCTTTACGGCAATCCTTTGCAAAAGTTCATCCTTTTCCTCCGCAGTTTTCAGGAGACCCTGAATATCTGGCCTGGCAGAGGTTCCTCCCTGCAGGTTCGACAAGGCTTTCCTGACTGCCTGTGAGAATCTTTCACGGGAGTAGGGTTTCAGGATATAATCTGTCGCATTCATTTCAAAAGCCCTGATGGCATATTGATCGTAAGCTGTACTGAAAATGATGAGCGGCGGATTATCAATAAGTTCAAGCACTTCAAAACCTGTCAGTTTCGGCATCTGTATGTCCAGGAAAACGAGATCCGGATTATATTCCTGAATGGCTTTAAGCCCGGAAAAACCATCGGAGCATTCAGCAGTAACCTCCACTTCAGGAAAATCCTTCAGGAAAGTGCGGATGATATCGCGGGCCGGTTTTTCATCATCAATGATCAGGGTCTTGTAACTCATATGGCTTATTTGTTATCGGCTGGTTTATTTGGAACTATAAGAATTACCTGGAACACATTCCCCGACACCGAGGTTTTCAGTAATGAATCACTGTGGTATGTCAGCTTCAGGCGCTCCCTGATATTTTTCAAACCAATTCCTGCACCTTTTCTTGCCGGGGAGGTCGGATCGAAATCATTCGTGATCCTGATCTCGAAATATTCCTTATGGGCCGTGCAATCTGTGACGACCCTTACCCGTTCCGTGCTTTCATATACCCCGTGTTTGATCGCATTTTCGTATAAAGGCTGTAGGATCATGACCGGGATGTGCCGCGAATAGCAGGCTGGGTCAGATGTCGATTCAAAAACGAGCTTCTCTCCAAACCGTATTTTTTCGATCTCAAGATAACGCCTGATATTCTGCATTTCCTTTTCCAGAGTTGTAAACGTATTGATATTCGCCGAAACACTGTAACGAAGGAATTCGGAAAGGTTCACGACCATTTCCTGGGCTTTGGCCGGGTCGGTGATGGTAAGAGAGCTGATGGAGTTCAGACTGTTGAAAAGAAAGTGCGGGTTGATCTGTGATTTCAGCATGTTCAGCTCCGATTCCTTTAAAAGTTCGCTGAGGCGGGCTTCGGCTTTTGCTTTTTCCTGAAGATCGCGGTAAATGATAATCAGGTAATATCCCAATCCAAGAAATGCATACATAAGTACGCCGGCCCCGAAACGATAGGGTATGGACAAGCCGAGAAAATTCATGAACACCGTATTGTTCCTGAACAGTAAATTCAGGCTTGCATAACCGGTTCCGAGCCAAAAAACAAGGATCAGTAAGAGCGAGCTGAACTGATTAAAGAAAAAATTGAAAGAAAAATGATTCTCCGGCATAGTATACCTGATCACGTACCATACGGCTATTCCAAGAATGCAGAAGATGCTCTCGTAGATCAGGCTGTCGGCCATCGCTATGTTCAATGGGAACCTGAACTGGAAAAAAATAATGGAAAAGTGGATCCCCAGAATGAGGATCCACGTTCCAAAATACACGGATATTGACCTGAGACTTTGAAAGACCGGATGTATCATTCTCTATCCCCAGGTTTTATTGTTAATACGTTTTGATTTCTCCTCCGCCGAAAACTGCCGATGCTTTGATAACCAATACCCTGGACTGGTCGGTTGCTTCTTTGATGCAGAATCGCTTATCGGAAAAACCACCAAAAATGCTGGCGTTTTTCAGTTGAATTTTCCATTCGCACGGAACGATGATCGTAGCACCTCCGAATACGGCGTTCACTTCCAGTTCATTGGTACCCTCGGCCATAACGGCCTGAGTGAGATCAAGCTTGATACCCCCGAAGATCACGTTGATCCTCCCCCCCCCTGAATTCCTTGCTGATGATCCTTTTTTCCGTTCCACTGAAAATATGATCCTCGAACACGTACCCCTGGTCCAATGCAGCGCCGGCATTCGGTGAATTGGCAAGGCGTTGTTTCCAATGCCCGGGATGAGGAAACCTCCGCACAAGTATGAGAATGCCCAGGCATATCAGGATAAGAGGCCAGAAAAGATGCGTAAAGCTGATATTGAAATCAAAGACGCGGGGCATGAGGAAAAAACCTCCTATCAGCATCAGAATAACACCCGGGATACGGTTTTCACTTCCGATAAGGCTGACGATACCGATGATCAGTAAAAGCATAGGCCACGAAAAAATAATGTGCCTGAAGTATTCAGGAAAAATTCCCGTGTTGAAAAGAAGCAATGCCAGTCCTGCGAAAATTATAATAACACCGAGCAATCCTTTTTTCCGGTAGTTATCATAATGCGATTTATGTTCGGGATGTGGTTCCATGGTTTTCGGGATTAAAGATAGAAAATTTATGTGAGCAAAAATATACTCAAATCTTTATCTGTTAAAGACTAAATCGACGTGTAACCGAATTCTCCCGACGAAATCAGGCACAGGGGCTTTGAGAAAGTCCTGAAATTGTTCTTAGCTTTGCATCATTGTATAGCCCGCTTCTGCCGTAACTGTACCCCAATACAAATGACAGTGAAAAAAGTGAACGAGCACATACCGGGTTATCTGAATAAATCCCATGATATGAACCTCGCTTTTTATAAGTACCAGGGAACAGGAAATGATTTTATAATTGTGAATAATCTCCGTGGCAAACTTTCCCTGGATTGCGATGAGATTGCTTTTCTCTGCAACAGGCATTTCGGTATCGGGGCTGACGGGCTTATGATCATTGAGCAGGCGGCAGGGTACGATTATTACCTGAAATATTATAATTCGGATGGGCATGAAAGCAGCATGTGCGGGAACGGGGGAAGATGTTCGGCTGCGTTTGCATACAGGATCGGAGTAATAAGTGAAGTCACCAGCTTCCTTGCTGCCGATGGTCCGCATGAAGCAGAGATCCTGAACTCTGACCCGGGCGGATGTGATGTCAGGCTTAAGATGAAGGATACCCGGCTTGGAAAGGAATTCAGCGACGGGTATTTTATTGATACCGGCTCTCCTCATTTCGTAAAATTCGTGAGCTCCCTGGAAAGTTTAAATGTGCCGGAGGAAGGAAGGTTGCTGAGGTTTGATCAGAGGTTTGCACCCGGAGGAACAAACGTGAACTTCGTTGAGAATGACAAGGACAGGATATGGGTAAGAACTTACGAAAGGGGGGTGGAAAACGAAACTCTTTCCTGCGGCACAGGGGCTACCGCGTCAGCACTTGTCCTGGCGGCACTGAACCCCCGGGACAATCAGCCTTTAATGATACATACAACAGGCGGCAATCTGAAGATTTCTTTTTCCAGGAAAGGAGATGATTTTACCAACGTTTATCTGGAGGGCCCGGCCAGATTTGTGTTTGCAGGTGAAATTTCCCTGAGCCTTGTTTGAGGCCCGGGAATATTATTTCAGGATTCAGCAATAAGGATCTTCCTGCTTGAGTTTAAAAATAAAAAGCATATGCAAACCGATATTCTGAGAGGAGAACATATTACTCTGCGGGCAGTAGAGCCAGCCGACATCGATATCCTGTATCAATGGGAAAACGACCCTTCCATATGGAGGGTCAGTAATACACTGGCACCATACTCCCGGTTCCAGATCGAAGAATATGTGATGAACATCCAGAATGATATATATTCGGCCCGGCAACTTAGGCTTATGGCAGTCTGCCATAGCGGAAAGAACAAAGGCAGATCTGTGGGAGCAATTGATCTTTTCGATTTTGAGCCACATCATCGCCGCGCCGGGGTTGGGATCCTTATACGCAAGGAATTCAGGGAACAGGGCTATGCATCCGAAGCACTTGACCTCCTTATCCGGTATGCGTTTGACGTGTTGAGCCTGAGACAGCTATTCAGCAATATGACCCCGGAAAACACCGTAAGCGTCTCTCTTTTTGAAAAATTCGGATTTATACGCTGCGGCATTAAAAAGGACTGGGTGAGAATCGGTGACGGATGGACGGAGGAATGGATGTACCAGCTGATCCGTCCAGCCAAACAGGATTGACCCATACCCAGGCATGGCAATGAATCGCAGAAAAATTAAAAAGTCATCCTTAAAACAGAGCTGCATTGCACCATTCGTGGTTATTTGCATCACACTGGCAATGTTAACTTTCGCCCTCGCCAGGTTCTGGTATTACATTAAATCTCCCAACATTGAATTACACGGAAAATCCTGGGTGTATGTATACATTCCGACAGGAACCGATTTCCAGGGGGTGAGGAAAATTCTCAGGCCCTTCATGAGAAATGAAAAGGCTTTTGTTTTCACAGCTGTAAGAAAACACTATCCTGGTCATGTCAGAGCCGGCAAATATAAATTAATTGATGGGGAAGAAAATAACAGGCTTGTGAACCTCCTACGGTCGGGAATGCAGGAAGCTGTCAGGCTGTCTTTTCAAACGGCCAGGACACCGGCAGAACTTGCCGGGAGAGTTGGAAGGCAGATAGAGGCTGATTCGGCTGCATTGATGCGCCTTTTCACCAATGCATCGTTCTTGCAGAATTACAGTTTGGATCCGGAGAATATTTTTGCCTTGTTCATCCCTGATACTTACCAGTTTCTCTGGAATACTTCGGCTGAACAATTTCTCAGGAGAATGAGGCTTGAACAGCAGGGGTTCTGGACACCCACCCGAAGAAAGTTCCTTGATTCCCTGGGTATGAGCATTCCACAGGCTGTGACCCTCGCTTCAATCATCGAAAAAGAAACAAATAAAGACCAGGAAAGGTCAGTTATTGCTGGTGTATATATTAACCGGTTGCATAAGAAATGGCCTCTACAGGCTGATCCTACCGTTATCTTTGCCTGGAACGACTTCAGTATTAAAAGGCTTACAGCAAGGCACCTGAAAATAAATTCAAGGTATAATACCTATCTTTTCACCGGGTTGCCTCCCGGTCCGGTTTGCATACCTTCGGTCAGTTCCATTGATGCAGTATTGCATTACACGAAGCATAAATTTATGTATTTCTGTGCACGCGAAGACCTGTCGGGATACCATAATTTTGCGGAAACGATCACGGAACACGGGATCAATGCCAGGCGATACCAGAAGGCCCTTGACAAACTGAATATTAAATGATGTCTTACAAATAATACCTGGATGCGTTTGCGATTGTTGCTGGCCGGGCTTCTTTTTTCTTTGATCGTATGTGGCCAGGACAGCCTGAATTCAACGAAAGTTATACCGCCGGACACTTCATCTCTTCACAAGGGAAGGCTTATCGGTGTCCTTTCTGTGCAGGGAGCTCTTTACTTCGGCAGCCTCGGAGGACTCTATTTTTTATGGTACAATAACTTTCCGCAGTCCTCATTCCATTTCTTTAATGATAACAACGAATGGCTGCAGATGGATAAATGCGGTCATGCCACGACGGCATATTATATCAGTATGGTTGGGTATTGGTCCTACCGCTGGGCAGGACTGAACAATACACAATCGGCATTGTACGGGGGATTGCTGGGATTCTCATACATGCTGAATATAGAGATCCTTGACGGGTTCTCTTCGGAATGGGGGTTCTCATTGGGTGACCTGACTGCCAATACCGTTGGTGCGGCAATATTTGTAGGACAGCAACTGGCCTGGAAAGAACAGAGATTCAGGCTTAAATGGTCCTTTCACCAGACCACATTCCCGGCTTACAGGCCCGATCTGCTGGGCGACAACCTGATAGAGGAGATGCTGAAGGATTATAACGGCCAAAGCTACTGGTTTTCAGGAAATGTCAGTTCATTTCTGCCTGAAAGGGCGAAGTTTCCCCGATGGCTCAATATCGCATTCGGTTACGCCGCATCAGGAATGACGGGGGCATCCTCAAATTCAACAAACTATAATGGGCAGCCTGTCCCACCCCAGGACCGGTACCGCAGGTTTTTATTATCGGTTGACGTTGACCTGACAAGGATCCATACTCGTTCCAGGCTGCTTAAAAGTATTTTCACCGTGCTGAGTTTTATCAAAATACCTGCTCCCGCCATAGAATACAACACGCTGGGAAAATTCAGGTTCTACCCCTTGTATTATTGACCGGAATTTTCTGTAACTTTACTTTCTGATAAAGTATACTTTATATGGAAGAGCAACCTTTCAATGCACGACCTTCTGGTGAAATGCAAAACAAGCCGGAATTCCAGCAGAACCTTCCCAATTCAAACACGATTCTCGTACTTGGGATACTCTCGATAGTTTTCTGTTGGTGGAGGTTGTTTTCGCTAATAGGTATTATCATGGGCATAATAACAATTATTCTGTCGAGAAAAGAAACCGCATTGTATTATTCATCCCCCGGTCAATTTACCGTCAGCTCCCTTAACAATGTCAAAACAGGGAGGACCTGCGCTATTATCGGCCTTATCATTTCCATCATCATCTTTATTCTTGCCGGTCTTTTGATGATAGGGTTTCTTGCCACTTTTCCTTTCTGGGGTATGCTAAAGTAACATATGAAGATCCTACCTGTTGAAAAGATCCGTGAGGCTGATGTGTATACTATTGCCCATGAACCCATAGCCGATATCGATCTGATGGAGCGGGCTGCAATGGCTTGTTTCAATTGGGTTTCGGAGCGGATTGCCTCAACACAAACCGTCCATGTATTCGCCGGAACGGGTAACAACGGAGGCGACGGCCTTGCCCTGGCAAGGATGTTGCTGCTGAAGCATTTCATGGTTCATGTTTACCTCATCGGGAAGGAAAAAAATTCATCACTTTCCTGCCGGATCAACCTGAACAGGTATAAGGAGATCGGCGGCCATTACCTGTGGCTTAAGGAAGATGAGAAACTTTTACCTGTTATCCGCGATGAGGATGTGGTTGTTGACAGCATTTTCGGAAGCGGGCTTACCCGAGCGCCGGAAGGGTTTTCTGCAGCCGTTATTCGTCATATCAACACTGGCAAGGCATTGACTTTCTCTATCGATGTGCCCTCGGGACTGTCCTGTGATACTTCTTCCATAAGAGGGGGAAAGCCGGATATTGTAAGTGCGGATTACACCCTGACTTTTTCTCCCCCCAAACTTGCTTTGTTCCTGCCTGAGAATTACAGCTTCACAGGAAACTGGCAATTGCTTGATATAGGTATTTCGGATGAATTCATCAGCAAGACTGAAGTTAAAAATTTCATGCTTGAAGAGTCGATGCTTGGTCCCCTTCTGAAAAAACGGCGGAAGTTTGATCACAAGGGAGTGTACGGGCATGCCTTGCTTCTCTGCGGTGGGTATGGGAAGATGGGTGCGGCAATTCTTGCTTCCAAGGCTGCTTTGCGATCAGGGGCAGGACTTGTCACGGTCCATTCACCTTCATCGGGAGTTCCTATCCTGCAGTCGGCAGTTCCTGAAGTAATGATGAGCGTTGACAAGGACAGTAGTTTTATTTCTGAGATCCCTGAGCTTTCAAAGTTTTCAGCCATAGGAACAGGTTGCGGAACCGGGCTGGGAGAACAAACCCGTTCAGCGCTTAAGCTGCTGATCCAGAATAGTCCTCTTCCTTTGATTTTTGATGCAGATGCTATTAATATCCTTAGTGAGAATAAAACCTGGCTGGGCTTTCTTCCGAAAGCTTGTATTTTCACTCCCCATGCCGGGGAATTCCAGCGACTGATCGGGAAACCGTATGATGATTTTGACAGGCTCCGCATGCAACAGGATTTTTCTTTCCGGTTCCAGGCTTATGTGGTAAGCAAAGGAGCCCATACTACCATCACCACACCAGAAGGATTGTGTTACTTCAACAGCAGCGGGAACCCGGGCATGGCTACTGCAGGCAGCGGGGATGTGCTCACCGGAATGATCACCGGACTCAGGGCACAGGGTTATACTCCTCTTGAAGCATGCCTGCTGGGGGTCTGGCTTCACGGGAAGGCAGGGGACCTGGCTGCAGACCAGATGGGACAGGAGGCACTGATTGCCGGGGATATTATTATGAACATAGGAAAAGCATTTCAATCGTTATATGGAAAACTTTGAAAAAGAACAACTTGTGAACATGGTGGTTGCCCCTTATGTTCAGAAAGCCACGGCCCTGCGCGGGATTAAAAGGCATGTCGGCGGCAACCAGTTCCGTCATGCTTTAAGCACCTATGCAATCCTGATCGATTATCATTATACTGACCAGGTACTGCTGAAAGCTTCCGTCATTCATGATATCTTCGAGGATGTAAAGTGTGTTTCCTTTGAGGAGATCAAAAACCTGGACAAGGATGGCCAGGCAGTGTTAGAACTGGTCCTTGAAGTAACGAAAAAGAAGGAAGAGACAAAAGATGAATACCTGAAACGCTTGTTTGAGAAGGGAAGCCTGAATGCAAAAAGATTGAAATGTGCCGACAGGATCAGTAATCTTACTGACCTTCATCCTGATATTTTTGATAAGGAATTTATCAAACGGTATATTGATGAAACGAAAAAGTGGGTCATTCCCATGGCAGAGCAGGTAAATGAAAACATGCTTTACGAACTCAGGGACCTTCTTGCCAGGAGGGAGGCCCTGCTTGAGATAAGTGGCCTTGTATGGCCGATAAAAAAGAAAGACAAAGATTAGTTCAGCCGCTCTTTTTCCAGTACATCCATTTCAACTTTCAGATTGTCGATAATGAAATTCTGGCGTTCGGGAGTATTCTTCCCCATATAAAAGTTCAGAAGTTCCTGGAATGCTGTGTCTTTAGTAAGAATAACCGGGTCAAGCCTCATATTCTGACCGATAAAATGCTTGAACTCATCCGGTGATATCTCGCCGAGTCCTTTGAATCTTGTTATCTCGGGATTTACACCGAGCTTTTCCATGGCTGCCGATTTTTCAATTTCGGAATAGCAATAGATTGTTTTTTGCTTGTTCCTCACCCTGAACAAGGGTGTCTGGAGAATGAAAAGGTGGTTATTCCTCACCAGGTCGGGATAGAACTGAAGGAAGAAGGTGAGGAGCAGGAGGCGGATATGCATGCCGTCAACGTCGGCATCGGTGGCTATCACAACATAATTGTACCTGAGGAACTCAGGGCCGTCCTCAATGTTCAGTGCCGATTGCAGTAAGTTGAACTCCTCGTTCTCATAAACCACCCTTTTACTCAGTCCGAAGCAATTCATTGGTTTGCCCTTAAGGCTGAAGACCGCCTGGGTATTGACATCCCTGGCTTTCGTAATGGAGCCGCTTGCTGAATCCCCTTCGGTAATAAAGATGGTGGATTCAAATTTCCTTTCATCATGATTATTGTAATGGATCCGGCAATCTCTGAGTTTCTTGTTATGCAGGCTGACTTTTTTAACACTTTCCTTGGCGATTTTTTTAATGCTTGCCCATTCTTTTCTTTCCTTCTCAGACTGCAGGATTTTCCTAAGCAGGGCTTCGGCCGTATCAGAATTTATATAAAGATAATTGTCAAGGTGTTTTTTGACAATATCCATGATATAATTCCGTACCGTCTGGCCATCCGGTTCGATGTAAAGCGATCCCAGCTTTGTTTTGGTCTGCGATTCAAACACGGGGTCCTGTACTTTAATGCTCAATGCGGCGACCAGCGAGGCTTTGATATCATTCGTATCAAAGTCTTTCTTGTAAAATTCACGGATGGTCCTGACAAGCGCTTCACGGAAGGCCGACTGATGCGTCCCTCCCTGGGTTGTATGCTGGCCGTTCACAAAGGAGTAATACTCTTCGCCGTACATCTCACAATGCGTGAAAGCAAATTCGAAATCCCCTTCCTGCAGGCGTACGATCGGATATAAAACAGGCGTGTCGATGCTGGCATTAAGCAGGTCGAGGAGGCCGTTCTGCGAATAATAGCGGTCACCATTGAAGATCATAGTGAGCCCGTTGTTCAGGAATGCGTAATTCCAGATCATTTTCTGGACATATTCAGGAATATAGTGGTATTTTCCGAAAAGTTCTTCATCAGGTGTAAAGGTCACGATAGTCCCGGTCCTGAGGTCGCATTGTTTTTCAGGTTCATCACTGATAAGATTGCCACGGCTGAATTCAACCACACGTGTATGCCCATCCCTGATCGCCTGGACTTTAAAGTAGGAAGAAAGGCCGTTCACGGCTTTGGCGCCGACCCCGTTAAGGCCCACTGCCTTTTTAAAGACTTTCGAGTCGTACTTGGCACCTGTATTGATCCTGGAAACACATTCAACCAGTTTCCCCAAAGGAATTCCCCTCCCGTAATCCCTTATGCAAACCTGCTGGTCTTTGATCGTGATCTCAATCGTTTTTCCAAATCCCATTACGTATTCATCGACGGCATTGTCAACGATTTCCTTTATCAGTACATAAATACCGTCATCCGGAGAGGAGCCATCCCCGAGTTTTCCTATATACATTCCCGGCCTCAGGCGGATATGCTCCTTCCATTCCAGGGAGCGTATGCTTTCCTCGTTATATACTTCTTCTTTAAACATGGCCATGTGAATCAGGTATAAACCACAAATGGCACCTTCTGCACGAACCTGTGAAAGCGCCTTATCTGCTGTGATTCTCTGAATGGCGCAAATATAAATGAAACTTAAAGCCTTCTCCGACGGATTTATCAAATATTATGGGAAAGTTATTCACAATAGTTCATAATTCCCTTATTTTCGTAAACCAATAACAAAGCGGGAACAACGTATGGAACTGATACGATACGAAATAAAAGATTCTATAGGGTGGATCACCCTCAATCATGATGCTAAGCGCAATGCCCTGAGCTTTACTTTGCTGAACCAGCTCCTTGCGGCGCTCAATGATCTTGAAAAGCAAAAAGCCAGGGTCGTTGTAATCCGGGCAAATAAAGGCGTAAAAGTCTGGTCATCAGGATTTAATATTGATGAATTACCCCGTGACGGGAGTGACCCTCTTGCTTATGACAACCCCCTTCAAAAAGTCATAAGGGCGATTATCCGCATTCCTGCCCCGGTGATCACCATGGCTGAAGGCAGTATCTGGGGCGGAGCATGTAACATCGCATTTGTTTGCGATATAGTGATAGGGACCAGCAATACCTGTCTGGCGATCACGCCGGCCAAGATAGGTGTCCCATACAATACTTCCGGGATACTGCAATTTCTGGACATCATCGGCTCCCACATCGCCAAGGAGATGTTTTTCACAGCTGAGCCGATCAGTGCCGAAAGGGCGCACAGTCTCGGGATCATAAACCATATTGTGCCGCCCGGGGAGATCGAGGAATTTACTTCAAACCTCTGCAGGAAGATCATTGCAAATTCCCCTCTCAGCATACAGGTCATCAAGGAACAACTGAATATCCTGGGGAATTCCCTTCCCATCCCACCCAATGTTTTCGAGCATATCGATATGCTCAGAAGGATTGCCGGAACAAGCAATGACTACCTGGAGGGGCTGTCGGCGTTTTATGATAAAAGAAAGCCGGTGTTTAAGGGAGAATGAGCGATTTTCAATTCCTGATTCAGGTTTTTTCAAGCCCCAGGAAGTTCCTGCTCTCGGATATCAGCAGCCGGATCTCTCCCCTGGTGAGCAAAAAATCCTTTAACCCGAGGTGTGAAAGCTTGATGAACACAACGAGCTGGTAAATCGTTGAAACCGTATAGGAAATGCTTGCAGTGACTGAAGCCCCGATGATACCAAACCGGGGGATCAGAATAAACCCGAGTACAAGTGTGAACACCAACCCCAATGCAGAACTGATCATATTGTGATAAACTTTGTTGATCCCTGAGAAAAACGGGCTGAGGACCATGGAAAAACTCAGGGAGATGATCCCGAGACCAAGTGATGCAATGACCATCCGTATCATGCCGAATTCCGGGCCAAATATCTTCGTGTAAACAAAGGAAGGGATGGCAACCAGGCATAATACCGAAATGGATGTGACCACCATGGCTATTTTTGACAAGGTGAGAGTCAGTTTAACGGAATACTGAATATCCTTTGAGTTTGAGATCCGCGCCAGTTGCACTACCGCCAGGCTACGGCTGATGATCCACAAGCCTTCCGAAAGACTGAACCCAATGCTGAGAACACCCACGCTGGCGCGTCCGTACCAGACTTCCACAATATACACACCGAGTCGGTAGTTCAATTGCTGGAAAATATTTGCGAAGAAAGCATACGTTCCGAACCTGAACATCGTATTGAAAATCGGCCTGAGACCGCTCAGGGAACTGAGCACCAGGTAAGGCAGGATATTATACAGGCTTACAAGGTAAACGACGGCGTAGGAAATGAGAATAGCACGATAGTACGTGATCACATCGCGTGTATGGAATAAAAAAACGCCCGACAGCAGGATGATGAGCAGAAAAACCGTTTGTGCCAGATTGAACAGGTTGTAAATCCGGACTTTTTCCTTGCCCAGCAGGAGCATATAATTTACATTTGTCAAAGACATCACTAGAGCAAGGAACAAAACATGGTAAAAGTATCCGCGGGATATGACTTCAAAGTGTTTCCCCAGGTGGCCGAGAAGCTCAAAAACATAAGTGCTGACGCCTGTCACGACCAGGGTCCAGGAGTATGAGGAGAAGAATAATTTAAAAAAATCCGCCCTCGGGGTCATATATACAAGGGCTCCTCCTCCGATAAAGGTATTGAACAGCAGGATGTAAGTGACCGAAAGGATGATGAGGTAGATAGTTCCGCAATTTGCAGCCCCGAGATACCTGGCGTTGATCACATTGATGATAAAAGCAAGTATAGCCCCGACAAGGCGGGTGCCAATAGTTCCGATTATCTTACTGAACATCGGTCCACCTAACGTTTTTGAAATTTTTTTCCCGTATTGCGGCCAAACTGATGAAGATCGAATTTATAGCGTTTCGCATCAACCAGGGTGTATTTGCCTAACCCGAAAATCGTATGCACACCTTTCGAATACCTGGAATTCTTCAGGGGTCCAAAATAACTTATGACTTCTTCCTGGTAATCCTGCTCCGACAATACTGTTACTTTATTGATCGCTATCCTTCGCCCGTATATTCCTGAACAATCCTGTGCGGGCCTGAAAAGTTGTCCTTCGTGAATAAACGGCAAGCCGGCCGGTCTCGATGAACGGATATCGATTTTCACAGGGTTTTTCGGGTGCGGCTTATATCCTCCATACAACTCATCCGAGGAATACAGATAAAGATGGGTATTGGAGAATTGCCTCAGCGTGAAGAACAGCCACCATCTGTCGTTGAAACTGATGAGTGTCGGGTCGACAGCATCGATTTTGTCAATTAGTACGCGGTCAGCCATGAATGCGCCTTCGGAATAATTTCTTTTATAAAGCCCTATATGATTATAATGGGAGGATGATGGCAGGCAATAAATATTTTCCCCGTGAATAAAAATAAAAGGATAAGACAAGTGTTCCTTGGTCTCAATGGACATCAGCGGAACTGAAAAACTCTTTCGGGCAGGATCAAAAACGGCTTCGGAAATATGAGCTTTATTTTCTTTAAAAGAGTAATCCTCCATCAGGATATGCACCTTGTTTTCTTCCATGAATCCTGACGGGTCGGCATAATAATGATGCGAACCCCGTTCGCGCATCCATAAAATATTTTCCTGTTTAATTTCATAATGGTTCAATGCCAGTTCCTGGATGGATTGGTTTATAATTCCGATATTCCATTTTTCGGCCCGGAAAAGATCAAGCCAGTAAAAATTCATCCTGTTCCTGAGTAGTTTGAGAAGAAATAAGATCATTTTAACATTCCCGGGCAATTTGTAATCCGGTAAGGAGATCCCGGAGGGAGGTTGGAATTGGAATCCCTGCAGGGAAATTTCATTGGCAAGGAAAAAAGGAAGGGAGGCCGACACCCAGAGAAGCACATCGAGATTTGTCTGAAAAGAATGCAATAATGTATTGATAACAGCTTTCCTGAGGATGATTCCCTTTCCTTTCTCTTCAGTGAGGCGTTGCAGGATTACAGTGCTAACCGGTATATTGCTGTATATTTCCATGAACCCTGCAGGACCCGAACTGTAAAGTTGTTCATTGCCATAAAGAAATGACCAGACCCCGTACTTCGTCGCATTCAGGATCTCCCCGCCAATGGTATTAAATCCGAATTGCAAAATAAAATCAAGTTCTTCTGATTTGATCTTTGCCACATCCTCATCACTGAAACATTCAGCGCTGCCGGTTTGATTCAGCAAGCATTCCAGATGCATGGCTGATTCGAATTCCTTCCGGATATCCACCTTTTGTTTCTGCGGAGGTCTGAAAAGGTACCTGGTGCAGAACCCCCACAGGAACTGGTCCCGCGAAGGCCTGGCTAAACCGGCGCCATTGTGCCCCCCTCCGGCCCTGGCATCGGTCACAACCAGAATTAGTTTGTGCCCGTTTTCAATCAGCGACCGGACCGCAGTTGCCTGCCATTTCTCCAGCACTTTTCCGGG
>Ga0359896_1015_pt2 | contig 78346 bp, 66 predicted proteins | sample SorcelAu500001C5_2_FD_206067 | JGI IMG/M metagenome (GOLD analysis project Ga0359896, IMG submission 206067) | Enriched cells from Trout Bog Lake Hypolimnion, Wisconsin, USA - BChl from Trout Bog BchlTB.Aug20.5000.01 .C5 | ecosystem: Environmental > Aquatic > Freshwater > Lake >...
ATATTGAACGTTCCGTCTTACGACGGAACGTTTTTTTTATCGCAATATGTAATGAAATTGAGGGTTCTCAATCTCTACAACAGAAATCTTGATGTGGTGGTTTGGGAAAAGCCAGACAAGAAAGTTGGTTTTAAAGCAGGAGATTTAATAGATTTTTGATCCAATAGAAAATCAACTGGTCGATCTTTCATTAAGAGATATTTAACCGCTTATTTTTAAAAATGATTCAGGAAAATCGGATTTTTTTTGAATCTTGCTATTGACAAGCGAGATTTTATATATTATCTTTACATATTGCTTCCAGATAATCAAAGTGTAACAAATTTATTTAAATACTACCATAATGAAAAAGATTCTTTTTACTTGCATTATTTCTATATTTTGTTTAGATGCAAAATCACAAATTGATTCATTAATTTATGGAATTACAGCTTTTTATTCAAGTCCCGGAATCTACCTGTCAAAAATAAATCCCCAGTCAGGAGCCGTCACAAATATTTCAGCGACTATAGTAAATTTTAATAATGGATCGCTTGGTCAAGCGATAGACCCAATTCATCATATTTTTTATCTTACGCCAGATTCAATTTTATTATCATTTAACCTTATTAATGGTCAACTTATTAATTCTAAGCCCATTATAAATTCATCGGGTGGACTTTTCGAAGGAATATCTTATAATTGTTGGGACACAAGCTTGTATGGACTATCTATTGATATAGCCGGACAAACAGTGAAGTTATCCCGAATTAACCCTTATACAGGATTAGTAAGTATTATCTCAGGCAATTCCGTCGCATCAAGTTACAGTAGTCTTACCTGGGCGACGATTGATCCCTTCAATGGAATATATTATTTTGAAACAAATTCCAGTACTTCAAAGCACTTAATCGGGGTCGGGTTAAATACCGGAGCAGTTATATCTGATGAGCCCATTGGAATTATTTCGTCTTATAAATTTGGGCCACTTGTTTTTAACTGCAAGGATTCAATTATATATGGTTTGGTTGGGAATATGAATGATGGCAGAAAACTAGCAAAAATAGATCCACATACTGGGATAGTTACAACAATTTCCACAAATTTTATAGCCAACTCAATTTTTAATGATCCTGCAACTATTGATGCTTTTCAAGGAATTTATTATTTTGCTGCAGCTGATAGTACTTTCAGAGGTGCTGATCTTTCTTCGGGATTATTAGATACGCAACCTCTCATTATACCATACCCAGGGTCTTATTTTTCAAATTTCATTTACAATTATACTTGTTACTATAACCCACCTGTATCAATCCTTGAAAAAAGGTTGTTAAAAGATATAAATATTTTTCCTTCTCCGGCAAAAGATAACATTTCAATTGATTTTAAGGTTAATGGAGACTATTTCATTTCAATAATTAATATTATTGGCCAAGAAGTTATTTCAAAGAAAATTGAAAATACTCAAAATATTATTGTTGATGTTAGCCAATTGTCAAATGGGATATATACCATTAAAGTTTTTCAAAATAATACATTGTTAACATCTTCTAAAATTATTATAAATCATTAACAAACATGATATCGAATATATTGAGATATGTTACTCATAAAGAACTTGAAATGGGACATATTTTATTTAATCTCTCTGGGTAAAATTTTAGCTCCTTGGGTGGAACTTGGGTCCAGTGCTCTGCCCTATGGTTAATACTGATTTATTTGAGTTAAATTGTTTTATTAAAGAAGAATTATTATGAAAACAATGTTTTTTCTAAACAGTCAGATAAATATTTCTTCATTCTTTAAATCAAGTTGCATGGTGATTATTTTGGTAATGCTCATACCAGAAATAAAGGCTCAAAAGATTAAAGATTGCTGGGATACCTGGGGCCCTGTATATGTAAATGTACCAGAAATGCTTGTTCAGAACTCCGTTCAGAAAACTGGTTGGAATCTAATATTTGATGAAGAATTTTCAAGTCCTATTTCGTACACTAAATGGGATATTGAGAAGATGGGAGATGATTGTGAATATAGAGGAGATGGTTTTTGTCCTAATCCAGATAATGTTTACGAAAGGCAATTCCCAATCAACCCCGAAAAAGGCATTCAATTAGTTTCTCCGGGTGATGGTTACGCAGTAATAGAAAATACTGCGGTGCCTTGCCTAGCTGGTTGTTATTCTCCACATCTCGATAATCCACGGCCATATTCATGCGGAGGAATACAAACGTTCAGGGTTTGTACAGAATATTATGATCCCACGTATAATTTATTTGGCAATTATTACTTTTACGATGAAGGTTATATGGAAGCGAGAGTCAAATTGTTTAATAAGATTGGGCAAGGATCATCAATGTGGCTTTGGTCTAACAATACTTATGAGTCAAAGGCTCTGTATGGTTCTGATACCTGGAATGAGATTGACATTTTTGAACAATACTGGGATTTGGCCGTGGATAACCTGTTTAAGGGGACTTACCTATATCAGGATCTTCAATGTGATCCCCCTTATTGTCATTATCTGACATTTGATGTTTATTTACATGATCTTACAATAAACCAAGATTATAGTCTGAGTAACAATTGGACTACTTTTGGAGTTAAATGGAATAAAGATACAATTGTCTGGTATGTTAATAATGTCCCAGTATATACTATGTTAATGCATACTGCTAATCATGATTATCCACCGCCAATTTGGCCCTTAAGTCCAAGATTCGGAACGGCAGGAGATTATAGTGCAAATATGGAAGATCCAGGGTCGATGAAGATCGACTATATAAGAATATATAAGAAGGCTGGTTATAATGCATGTCCAATTCGTACATTTTATCATACAAAATCTGAAATAACAGACTCAAACTTTGATACACTCGTTTATATCGATCAGCCATACATATGTAAAACGGCAAATACATCTGACAAGTCCAATAGAATTATCAGCGCTCATTACTACCCCGAAGCGGTGTACAGTTGGTCTTCTCCGGGATACCCTACTGCACAAGATCCTCCTGTATTTATCTTCTCACAATCCCACCTACCATATGAAAATCCTCAAACACCCGATAAATTTAAATATTGGGTAAATCCAAATAATACCCAAATAGTTTCAAGTCAAGTTTATCCTATTTGGTTACATGTTACTTTCCCGTGGGGATATGCTGACAGTTCATTAATAAACATATTAGTTGGATCACCAGAGTCCGGTGGATCTTTTTTGGCTCATCAACTTTCCTATACTTGTTATTTTGAAATTACTAACCCTGCAAAACAAAGTACTCAAGGGAGTGACTATAGCCTTGATGACGGGTATTCCTGGCAACCCTGTCTTCTCAAAACTATTTCCGGGACAAATTGCTGGTGTTTTGGATCTTTTGATCCGAATTCGCAGGTTTCTTTTCTTTACAGAGAATACAATGATTGCGGTTATTCCCCTGTCACTAATGAGACCCTGACAATGCCTCCTCCTCCTAATCCTTGTGGGTGGTAACCGACGAAGAGCATCGCATGAGATTATTATTATCTGCCAAAATATAGGTGTGCCAGGAAAATCATTATCTGTAGATTTTCCACCTTACAAGATAATATTTACCACTTCCCATTCCTCTTTTAACGATTCCAATGTTTTTTGCACAATAAGTGCTATCTTTGGTAAGTGCTAAATTATAAAACGTAAAATTCCCTACACGTAAAGAATCAATTGTTGGACCACCTTCTGAGTTGAATAGCATCCATCCATAAAACCAGTGCGGATCCCATGGATGATAATTTCTCATTAACATACTTCCTTCAATGCAGTCATAATACAGATTTGAAGAAAGAAAACTTTTATAATTCATGATAAAATAATCAACGGTATAACAATCACTAAGATACCAGCGTTGAATTTCACAACCAGTCTGAACTGACTGTAAAACCACACTATCATAGATATTGAGTGAATCGTTTTTATAAATCCAATAAGAGTTTGGGAGGAAGAAAAAACCATACATTGCATTTGCAATCTCAACGTGACTACAATTTGAAGGAGCAGTGTCACATGGGTTCTGTTGAGGTTGTTCTTTCTTTTTACAGGAGAAGAGGTAAAGAAGAAGAAATAGGAAAACGATGTATCTGTTCATAATAACAATATTTTACTATGATATAATTTCTTACCAATTTTGATAATCAATTTTAGTTTTACTAATAGAAATATTTTTTATCTCACTGTAAAATTAATTCTTATTTTCAGTTATGTCAAGGGAAATAATTTGTAAGGATCGTATTTAAAATCCAAAACAAAAGTCATTAACTGTTTTTTAGCAATTTGTGACATACAAATCGTGCCTTCGGTGCCGGCAGAATAAATAAGATGATAGCCGAAAATAGGACCGGGTATTTCAGAATTTCATAAAATCTATTGAAAATTCCGGTCTATTAAAAGGTTACGAAGGGAAGTTCCAATTCTTTTTCATTGTTGTCCTTTATTATTCTTGCCCTGGGAAGTAATATTGGGGCATGAATAAGGGATATATCCGACTTTCCGATGTATTGAACCTGATGGATCAGATCGGGGATGATGGCAAGCCCATCTCTTTTCAAATGAAGTTTGTCAAGGCAGACAGGACTCGTGGAACAGGCGGTGAGATCATTGAAATCCCATCAGGTCGTAAAGTGATCAGTAAGGACAAGAAAGGAAATCCTGTCTTCGATCTTCGCCCAAAGACAAAAGCTTCAGATCCTTCAGTAAAGAAGGATCCTCGTCATTGGGTAAATGCAACACGAAATATTTTACTTGAAAACGGAGAGATCCGCAAGGTTCATATCCGTTTGATCATTCAGTTTAATCAACAGAAAGTCTGCTATTAAATGAAACAGCAAATTATCATGGAAAACGATGTGGCCTTTTTACCAGGTGCAAAGGCCATCGTTACCAATAAGGCCCAGGTCGATGCAACAACCCTTCAGCCGGTTATCCCTGCTGACTTCGCTTCAACAGAGTATTCGCCCTGGGGGGATGATAATTTGTTTCCTCAAAACGTACTGAAGGATCTTGAGATGAATTCAATCGCCCTTCGTGCCCTGGAAAAAAGAAAAACGGTTCATTTCGGCCGTGGGATTATTGCATATCGTGAACAGCCGAACCTTTCCACCGGCATTCCGGACCGGATTCCAGTAGAGGATCCTGATGTTAATGAATTCTTCCGGATAAATAGGTTAAATCTGCAATGGGTTGATCTGATCGGAAGCCTTGAAATCTTTGCAAACGGATGGATTGAATTCATCTGCAACAAGGGAAAAGACAAAATCAACAAGCTTTTCATCAAGGATCCTTCATATTGCCGTATGGGAAGGATGGTTGAACCGAGTTTCAGGATCGAAAACCTGTTCTATTCCGCACAATGGGAAATGAATCCACCCAAGGACAAAGGGAAAATGGATGTGATTCCGATGTATGATCCACAGAAGTATGATGGGAAATCATACAAGGATCCCGCTTTTGCTTATCCTGTGTTTTACCGTTCATTCAATAAGTCATATTATCATGTGGCCGTGTGGAACGGCATCCGTGCCGGTGGTTGGATGGATATTGCCAATAAGGTGCCCAAGTTGAAACAGGCCATCATGGCAAATCAAATGACGATCAAGTACCATATTGAAATTCCGGATGATTATTTCACTCAGCGATTTCCTTCACCTGGATTCACCCAGGCACAGAGGGAAGAACAGAAGAAAAAGCTTTTGGAAGAAATGAATTCCTTCCTGAGCAACGTGGAGAATAGCGGGAAAAGCTTCTCAACTTTTACCTTTTTCAACAAGTTTAAAAATGAATATGTTTCCGGATGGAAGATCAACGTGATCGATAATAAACTCAAGGATGATGCTTATTTACCGGACAGCCAGGCTGCAAACAGTGAAATCCTCTTTGCAATAGGAGTGGACCCCTGTTTGATCGGTGCAGGGATTCCCGGGGGTGCCATGGGAGCAGGCAGTGGATCTGACAAGCGTGAAGCCTTTTGGATGCTTAATGCCGAAATGGGAGTGTATCGTCAGATATCCCTGGAACCCTTGTATTTCATTCGTGATTTCAATAAATGGGATCCCATGATCAAGTTTGATTATGTGACCGTGGACACTAGCCAAACCCAGGATCAGCATCCGACCAAGACAACAAAACGCATCGATCAAAACCAGGCACAATGAGTTTGATACAATCCATCGACCAGGTCAAGGCTTTCAGTTCCATCCTGAATGCTTCAGCAACCTTGGAAATGCTGAAACCCTATCTTTCAGATAGCGAAATCCTGTTTGTCAGGCCGGCCGTTGGCCGTGAATTTCTTTCAGATCTTTCAGGCAAGCTTGATTCCACGGATGAATCCTGGAAAACGGTTCTTCCCTTGGTTCGTAAACCTTTGGTCCTGTATGCACTTTACCTTGCCATTGATGAAATCGGGGTAAGCCTTTCAGGCCAGGGTGTTCAGGTTGCAACTTCGCCTACAAACAGCCCTGCACCTCAGTTCAAGGTCATGAATTCAAAGCAAAACCTTATGTCCCGGGCCAATGCCGCACTGGATGACCTGCTTGAATTCATGGAATTGAATAAGAAGGATTTTTCATCGTATAAGGGCAGTGATATTGATTTATTTATCCGCAGTGCCGCAGAATTCAGCAAATATGTGGATATCCGTGGTTCCAGGCGTGTATTCCTTGCCATGATCCCAATTATTCGGTCCATTGAAAGCAAATTCATCAAACCCATCCTGAGTGATGGCCTGTTTGCCAAGCTTAAAAGTGCATTGCAGGGATCTTCTGATCTGTCAGAAGACTATAAATCCCTGATGGAATTGATCAAACCAGCACTGGCACACTTGGCCATGGCAAGAAGCCTGGATGAAATTTCAATTGATATTCTCGATTGGGGTGTTTTCGCCAATGCTGAAAGCACCTTTACCAATATCATGACCAAGCAGACAGCCAATCGTGACCGCATCCTGGCCATGCAAGCTGCAAATCAGCTTGACGGGGATGGCGAATTGAAAGCCCTTCAGATCTACCTGGATAAAAATGCTACCAAGGATAAGTATTCGGATTATTTTGCTTCTTCATTATATAGCGGTCCTTCCGCACCAGGATCAGTAAATCAGTATGATAATAATGGTAAAAACCTGTTTTTCGCATGAATCCACAATCTTCTTTAGTAAGTGACTTGAGTAATGTGGTCGGTATCATTACTGCACCCGTAGCCTTGTATTTCGTGGTTCGCCTGGTCAATAAGATTGACCATCTGGCAAAGGAGATCCGTGAAATTGCCATGTATAATGCCAAGGTCGGTGTGCATTGTATGGATGTGCATAAGGAGATTACCGAGCATCTTGGGTTGCATGATGATCAGATCAAGGAAAATGGTGATGGAATTGCTGATCATGAAGTTAGAATCGGAGTTATTGAAAATAAAATCGGAATATGAAAGAAAGAGTATTTAAAAACTGGAGAACAACCATTTGCGGTGTGATGCTGATCGGGATCATTGCCGGTGCAGTTTATCTTGGCAAGGCAACTTTAACAGAAGGGTTTGCGCTTCTGCCTTTCGCATTCACGCTGATCTTTGTCAAGGATCCGGCTAAATACGCAGACAAATGAGAAATTTCATTCTTATTTGCCTTATTTGTGCCTTGCTGGCATCCTGTATGAGTGAAAAGAAGTACAGGAGCAAATATCCATGCACCGGAACCGTGACATTCAAGATCCATAGAGATACAACCTATATTCCTTCAGTCATTGAAACCAGGATTCCACCGGATAGTGCCTGGCTTCAGGCATTGATCGTATGCGATAGTACAGGTAAAGCGTATATCAGGGAGATTCAAAAGCTGAAGATGGGCAAAAATACGGTGCCGTTTGTGCATATCGACAAGGGAAATATCCTGGTAGCCGGTGCAAAGGTCGATTCCTTTGCCGTATATACGGCTTATAAGAAGCAGTATATCCATGAAACTGATCAGGAAACGATCACGCTTGCGCCGGTCCAGGTGAAATTTGTTCCCAAATTCATTCAGTTTCTTGCCTGGTCCGGAGCCGCCTTATGGCTTTTCGTCATAGTTTTTTTCGGAATCAAATTGTTTAACCTGGTTAAAAAGGTATGGCCGATATAAATAAGTATTTCCCGAAAGTGCTTGCCTTTGAAGGCGGTTTTGTCAATGATCCCGGGGATCATGGCCATGAAACAAACATGGGAATTACCTTATCCACTTGGAAGTCGATGGGATATGACAAAAACCGAGATGGCAGGATCGATGAAGAAGATATCAAGATCCTGACTAAATATGATGTTCGGATGGTCCTTAAACGTGGATATTGGGACAGGTGGCAGGCAGACCTGATCCAAAATCAATCCCTGGCCGAAATCCTTGTGGATTGGACCTGGTGCAGTGGAAAATGGGGTATCATATGGCCTCAAAGGTTGTTGGGCATCAAGGCCGATGGCATGGTGGGAAATTTTACCCTTGCTTCATTAAATTCAGTTCCACCGGCTGAATTCCATGCAAAAGTCCTTGCCGCAAGGGTAGCCTTTGTCCATGAGATCTGCCAGCGTGATCCTTCCCAGGCAGTATTCATCAAAGGATGGCTTAACCGAATCCAATCATTCAGATTCAAGGGATGAATACCGTCAGGATAGATTCAGCAAATTTTCTGCTTCCCTCATCCTGGGATGAATTGACCGAAAAACAATTGCTTTTTGTGGCCAATCTGTTTAAGGGCAGATTGTCGGTCATTGATTTCAAGCTGAAAGTATTGCTTCATTGCCTTGGCATCAAGCCAAAGGTTATCCAACGGATCGATCCTGAAGATGCTTATTTCCTTTGTCAAAGCTTTGATTTTCTGCTGCAGGATGTAAGACTAACCAGGAACCTGATCCCTGTTATCCGTAGGCGATTCACCAGGTATTACGGACCAAGCGATAAGATGCTGCACTGCACATTCGGAGAATTCACCAGGGCGCATAACAAGCTTGATCAGTATATCAAAACCAGGGATGAAAAGGTTTTGAATGAAATCGTGGCTATCCTGTACCGGCCTAAGAAGGCCTTTTGGTTCATCCGTAAGAGATTCACCAATAACAGGGATCCCAGGCAAAAACTTCATGATCTAACGCTAAAGAAACGTATTGTCCTATTTGCAAGCCTTGATCCGGGCATCAAGTATGGCATTTTCCTGTTTTTTACAGGTGTTCTCAACAACCTGCCTTTACAGTTTCCCAATCTGTTCCGCAAGAAGGATGATCATGGCGGAGAAAATAAATATGGTTGGGTGCCCCTGGTCATTTCCCTGGCCGATGGCAAGACCGATGATGAGAGCCTTGAGAGAGTTTTGAATTCAAACTTGTATAATGTATTCTTTGGCCTTGAGCAGAAAGCCATTGAATATTATAAATTCCTTGAAAATTCCAAACGTCATGAGTAAATTTAATGTAGCCGAGTATCTTCAGTATTTTAAAAATGCTGCATCCCTTCATCCATCGATCAAAGGGTTTTATACCATGGATATCAATGAAGTCCTTGGGGATCTTCGAGGGGGGATGCAATACCCTGCACTGATCCTGAATTCCGTTAATGGTTTTCTCAATGAGAATATGAGCCAGGAAAATACACAAGGTCTTGTCAAGGCCGGCTTCATGGTCATTGATCATGCAGACCAGGTGGATGATTTTGCAAGGGAAATGCAGATCTTGGGCAATACGTTTGAATATTCCATGCAGATCCTTTCCAAGCTGAAGAAAGATGCCAATTGCGGCACTTTTATACGCAAATTCGATGTGAACAGCATCAAATTTGAAATGCTTGGTCCGGTCTTCGACAATGATTACGGATTCATGTTCACATTCGACCTTCGCTTTTTTGTTGCCGATCTTTCCTTCAAACCGTCAGAATGGCTGAAGGAGCCAAAGGAAATCATGGCCGGTTTCCAGGGATAATCCTTTTGTCCTTTATTTTCCCTTCCGTTGGAAGTTATTTTACATCATGGATAATGTAATAGCATCAAACCTTCCGAATTCATCCGGTTCCCTTGCCATGGATGAAAAGCAGATTGCCGATGCCTGGGCTAAGATCACGATCAAGAGATGGCAGAAGAAGATCCAGGGATTACGGATCGGTGAAAGCGGAGAACTTGCAAGAAGTTTCCTGTATGATGTGGTAGCATCAGCTCAAGGTGATGTTCTCAAAATTGATTTCGCCTTCAAGTATTATGGCAGGTTTGTTGATATGGGTGTTGGTAAAGGGGTGAAGGTCGGGCAGGTGAAGGAGAACCAGGATTCACGGAAGTTTGAAGGCAAGATGCTTGGAAATCGCAGAAGGCCGAAGAAATGGTATTCAAAGACCTTTGCCGCTGAAGCCATGAAGTTAGGCGAGATCATGGCCAAGGAATTCGGTAGACGAGGTGCCGTGGTTATTTCAGAAAATATCAATGATCATTCAATCAGGTAAGTATGGCAAATACCAATGAAACCGCAAGAGCAACCGTTATTCTGAACGGTGAGCAGGCCAATGCGACCTTGAAGGAAATTGAAGCGGCCGCAAGGGCGCTGAATTCAGAACTTAAGAATTGCAAAACAGGCACCCAGGAGTTTGCCGATAAGTCGGCAAAGCTTCAGGACCTGAATACTAAGCTTGCGGAGATCCGCAAATCCACCAAGGCCGTAGGGGATCAGATGAAGGAATCTGCCGGTGGCATTCAATCCCTGGTGAAAGAAATGGGTGCCGGTTTGGTTGCCGCTTTTGGAATTCAAAAGATCGGTGCATATTTTGAAGAAGGAATTCATAAAGCCATCGAACTCAGAGATACTGAAAAGGTGTTGCTTGAAGTCCTTGAGGGAAATAAGGCCGCACAAAGGGAATTGATCGATCTGGCCAAGGAAAGGGCAGGGGTTTCCATGAATTCAAGGCTTGAGATCGAGCAGGCCGAAAAATTCCTTGCCATCCAGCAGAGATCACCCGAGCAGATCAAGAAGACCATTGAAGCCGCCCAGGATCTTGCCGTAGTCACCGGTCAGACCTTGGAAAAGGCCGTTGAAGACCTGGATGCAACCATGGAAGGCCGTATTCCCAAAGGCTTGCAGAAACTTTCAAGCGGATTCAAAGATCTGACCAAGGAACAATTGTATCATGGCGCCGCCATCGATCTTGTTGCAAAGAAGTATAAAGGTCTTGCCGAAGGTGAAATGAAAACCACGGAAGGAAGCCTGAATTTATTGGGCAAGGCATGGAACGGCCTTCAGCGTACCATGGGCGAAGCCTTGCTTGGTACAAATGGAATGTTTGATAATATGGTGAAAGGGGCTACCGATGCGCTGAATTCCATTAAGAAGCTTTTTGAAATTCCAATGGCCGAGAAATACCGCCAGGAAGAAGAAGCCCTGAATGCCCTGGTATTTCAGATCCAGTCCACCAATACCAATCAGGCCGAGAGGAACCGGCTGATTGAAGAACTCCGGCAGAAATATCCGGAATTCCTTGGCAACATGAAAGATGAAGATGTTACCAACCAATACCTTGCAAAGCACCTGGAAGAAGTGAATTTTCAGTATATGGAGAAGATCCGCATTGCTCAGAGTGAAGACAAGCTGAAGGATATTGCGGAACTCCAGGCGAAAGCATCAAAGAAACTTTCGGATGCTGAAAGTGAACGTAATAAGATCCTGGCTTCCTCGATGGATTTGTTGTATAAATCCGATGCACCGGCCGCCCGTTTGGTTGAACAGGCATCTTCCCTGGCTGAGAAGGTAAAACTTGTCAAGGAGTATTGGGGTGCCGGTGGTGCCGTTGGATCAACCGGAGAGGCATTCCTGGTTGCAGCGCAGAAAGCACAGCAAATGGCAGACAAGATGAAGGTGTATAGTGTTCAATTCAAGGATGCACAATTGAAAATTGCCGAAGAAGCCGTTAACGGTGCATTGAATGTGACTAATTCGCTTGACGGAGTATCTAATGAGATCCTTTCTATTGCGGTCCAGACCAGGGATGAGAACCTCAAAAACATTGTTCAGAGTGAAATGGAAGATCGCCAGCGCAGGCGCAGGGTAGGAGAGAGTGAGAAGGTTCAATTCAAAGAGGATCTCAACTGGAAGAAAATGTCAATTGATCAATTGAACGATTATATTTCCAAAGGCCGTGAAGCGGATGCCACCAATGCCGACCGTAATAATATGAGAAAGGCACAGGATGAACTCAATGCCAGGACCAAGGCCAATGAAAAGGTTAAAAAAGCTTATGAAGATCTGATGGATGCCATGAAAGAGATCGACAATAAGAATTTTGCGACCAAACTTACATCCATGCAGAGGGAAATCAATGCCGTGGAGAAAGCGTATGATACGCAGATCGAAAAGGCATTGAAATTCAAGAAGGATAATGAAAAGGCCTTAACTCCGGATGAAAAGAAGGGGATTGATGATCAGGTTGATCTTCTCAGGGCAACGAAGGAAGCGCAGATTCAGCAGGTGTTAAGGCAACAGGAACTGCAATTTGCAGCCGATGTGAAGGATATTCATGAGCAGTTGCGTATTGCAAGGCTTTCCATTGCTCAGAAGCAGGTCGAAGATATCAAACGCAAGTATGATGATGCAAGGAAGGAAATCCTTGGAGCCATCGAGTATGCCTATGAAGAAGAAGTGAGGGCCGCCGAAGGAAACAAGGATAAGATCATCACCTCTGAACAGAACAAGGCCAAGGCCTTGCTTGCGATTGATAAAGACCTCCAGGCATTAAAAATGGCCGAAGACCAGGAATTGGCCGATCAGCGGAAACTTTCTGATGCCAAGTTTGAAGAAGATCTGAACAAGCTGAAGGAAAACGGGGAAAGGGATATCGCCAAGAAAAAGGAAAAGATTGCCCTGGATGTTCAGGCCAAGTACCGGAAGATTTTGGCTGATAATGTCGGTGATGAAGCCAAGACCAATCAGATCAAGGAGCAGATGGCCAAGGAAACGGCCGATAAGATTGCCGAGTATAATAAAAAGGCTTATGTCAAGCTTGCCCAGGAAATTGTCGCCTTGGGAGGGCAGGCCGTCAGTGCCTTATCGCAACTTGCTCAGATTCAGACCGACAAGGAAAATGCCGATCTTGCCAGGGATGAAGATGCGAATAACAAGAAGAAGGCGAATTATGATTATCAGCTTGCCCATAAGCTGATTTCACAAAAGCAATATGATGATGCGATTGGGAATATGGATGATGAACTTGATCGTAAGAAAAAGAAGCTTGCTCATGATCAGGCCGTTCGGAATAAGCAGCTTGCCCTTGCTCAAGGAATCATCAATGTCGCCCAGGCCGTGACTTCAGCCCTGACCGGTGGACCGATCTTAGGCCAGGTATTGGCCATCATCACAGCCGCCCTGGGAGCCGCACAGATAGCCATCATTTCATCCACAGAGGTTCCGCAGGCTGCAAAAGGCCGGTATTCGGTAATAGGTGCCCAGGATGGTAAATCATATGACCATGTTCCTTATGAACAAAATCCTAAGACTGGTATCTATTCTTCGCCGCTTCTGATAAGCGAAACCGGTCAGGAAATGGTCATTGATCCCGCAACTACTAAAAAGCTTGTAACCTATTACCCCCAGGTGATCCAGGCCATTAATTATGCGAGAACCCCGCAGGCCGCAACCGGAAGGTATTTTGAAGGAATCAGTTCAACAGGTAAAACATCTTTCACCGACCCTCAGTTGTTGGCCGCCATCCTGAAATTGAATGAACACCTGGATAAAGGCATTCCTTCGTATATTTCATATACTCACCTTCAGGATGAATTGAAGAAGGTTAATTCCATCGAATCCGATGTTTCAAAACAATAATCTGAATTTATGTTATCCCTTGAAATAAATGGCACTGCCCTTGATCTTCCCAAGGAATTTTCATTGACCCTGAACCTGAAATCGCCCATGTTCAATGATATCGGTGATTATTCTTTTCCTTTCAAGATCCCATGCACGGACCGGAATAAGTCGATCCTGGGATGGAAGCACCGGATTGAAACGACAAGCAATCAGTATGAGGTTTTTGATGGCTGTATTTCATTTAACGGATCGGTGATTTTTTCCGGAGTGGTCCGGATCAGGGAAGCGAACCTGGATTTTTATGAAGGAGCCCTGTTTGTGCAGAACGGAAGCTTCAATTACAAGGTAAAGGAAGCTTACCTGGATGAACAGGCCTTGGGTGAAATCCATTTCGCCAATGAAAATGAAGCATTGTCATTTTATAATACGATCAAGAATTATTCTTATCCGGATGTTGATTTTCAGATGCCTGAATGTTTTAATTATGATTATTTCGATCCGCCAACAGTTGATGCAGAACTGATGAGTTATAACCGGACTTCAAACAGCGGAATGATGAAACTTCTCAGCGTGGAAGGCGCAAGAATGTTGCTTGTTCCAATGTTTTATCTGAGGTTTGTGATTAACAAGGTGATCAATCTTATGGGTTATTCCGTTGTGGATGAATTTTTTTCCCAGGGAAAGGATCTTTCCACATTGGTCATTTATAATTCCTTTTCGGTCAATGATCTGTACTGGACGATCAAAGACCTGTATTACCAGGTTCATATGCCTCATGTTAAGATCGGAAAGTTCTTTACCGATATTCAGAAATTCTTTAATTGCACCTTCCTGGTGGATGATCATTTGACAGTGGTCCGGATCGTAGGGAATCAGGATCGGCTGAAAGCCCTGCCGTATATTGACTTCTCAGATAATATCCTTGCATTGTCCAATCAGATCAGCGATCAGATCCTGGGTGTTCAGCTTTCCATGACAGCAGATAACGGGGATAAGGTGTATGAGGATCTTACGGCTGCTGAATCAGATTTTTTCGATCATTTAAAAGCATCCGTTCAGACGTATGCGGATCTTCCAGGCCGGCCGATTACAAATTTGCTTGATCTGCGCTATGTGATCGGTGAAAATAAGTGGTATCAGTTTGGAAATGGGGGAGCAAACACCTGGCTTGAAGTTTCGCCAAGTGAATTCCTGTATATCAATTTCATGTACGGTCAGCCGCTGGAAAACAGCAAGACCGAAATAGGGATCTGCATGGTTTGCCCCCAGGATGAAGTGTTAGGCCGTGTCGGGAACCTTGGAACGGATTATGCCAAGATCGTTCCCAAGCTGGCCTTTGCAAGTCTGCGTGAGGATCGTTCTCATAACATGAAGGTCAGCTGCTATCCTTACAGTGATGATTTCCGCTTAATATGGTACGGCACAAACGGCCTTTTCAATAAGTTTCACAGGGATTGGTATGATTGGTCATTCAGTTCAAGGAAGCTGATCCAGGTTACAAAGCAAATGAGTTATCTGGACCTTAAAGCCCTTGATTTCGGAAGCAAGTACCGAATTGGTGGAGTAAATTATCTTTTAAGTGAAGTCCAGGTTACATTGAACATGGACTGCTTAAAACCGGCCGTGATCAAAGCCTTTACCTGTCTTTAATCCTTGTCCTTTATTTTTTTTCATCGTGGGGCTATACTTGCACCATGATTCAGATCGTAAAGACCCCGCCCAGGTATTGCTTTGCCGGAAATCCGATCCGTTATGATGTTGGTTCGGGATCCCAATTGGCATCCACGGGAACCAAGGCGCAGATGATCCTGAAGTTTACGGCCATTGAAACAGTTCCATTGCATCATTTCACGCTTTCATTTGATAATCAAATCCTGACCTTCGTTCAGGCCTTCTGGCCTGATGACAGCGGTCTTCAGATCCCGATGGTTCCCAATAGCTTTGCAGAGTATGTTTATGGGATTTCGGAATTCCTGAAGATGAATTACCTGATCCGGTCCAATTATGATATTATCCTGGGGGATGCAACCGGCAATGAAAGAAGGATAACGCTTTCAGCCAAGGAAAAAGGGGCAAAGTGGTCGCTTGAATTCAGCAATAATACGATTACCGGTTTGAGCCTGGAAATCAACCAGGCCGGCACCGATGATGTGTTAAGGGATAATTTCGGCATTGTCAGTTCCATATGGATTGATCAGAATGTGATCATCCAGGGTGGAAATGCCCCTCATCCCACAGGAGTTGCCCAGGTGCAGCTTCATAAGATTGCAGAAGATCTTAAATCGGTGAATTCCGATGGAAAGGTAAGTTTCGATATTTCTGAATATCTCAGATCCTTTATCAAGCTGAACCTTGAAGGATCATTGAATTTTACCTTTCCGGAAGTGGCAACACAGAATATTGCCCAGTGGAATAACCTGATTCTGCCGTATTATGTTTCGTTTGCTGAGAAGTATGCCAATTGTGTCCGGATGCTGTTTTTTGATACCAAGCGGTATGCGATTTCAGGCGGCCTGTCAAGGGAAATGCTTGCAGTGTATAATGATCAGGAAACCGATTATTTTTCCATTGAAGATAATCTGAAACGATTTTTGACCTGGGCACCGGTTGTAAAGACCACCGGCAAAACCCAGATGGAAAAATTATCGTTTTTCCTTTGCGGTGATAATAATCCGTATTCTTATCGATTGTCCATCCGCATCAAGTTTATGGATGGAAGTTATTATTCATATTATGCTTCGGATTCCTTTTCAAGTACCATACCGGTATTGATTGAAGCAATGGTCGGCTTCAATCAGCTTGGCCTTGCAAACATAGATCATACAAGGGATGTGGAAAGCTGGGAAGTGTGGCTTGAGGACCGCCTGGGCAGTGTGATTTCCGAAGTGAGGAAATTCATCCTCGATACGGATGTGTATGAGCATGAACGGACTTTTCTTTTCCGCAATTCCTTTGGCCGTTATGATACAATCCGCTTTTTGGGAGAAGGTGAATCAACCATGTCTTATGAACGCATTACCGGACAGGTTCTTTCCGATGAAGTCATTTTAGCCTGCAATCCACCTTCCAAAAACTTTGAAGCCTGGGAAACCCAGTCTTTTAAGGCAGATAGCGGATTCATATCAAAGGAAATGAGGGATTATTTAAGGGAATTCCTCATTACCACTGAAGCCTATGAAGTGGTTCAGGGATTGCTTTTCCCTATTGTCCTTAAATCCGTCAAGATCAGCCCGTTTTCCACGGATTCAGTGTATTTGTATAATGTTACCCTGGAATATGACAGGGCATATAACGATCAGTATTTCAGTGGTCAATTCAAACCTATCAATATGATAAATACCGATGATCTTACCCAGGGGGTAGGTGTGATTTATGAGTATTCGGATGATGTGACATTCTTCGGATATCCGCAGAATGGTACGACTTCTGAAACAGAAGGCACCTGGAGAATCAAGAGGATTCAGAAAATGGTTGTCAATGGCAAAACCAAGCACATTGTAAAATGGGCAGATGGTAATCTGAATTATTATAACCAAATGAGCAATGCAGAGAATTTAACGTATGCTTTCCTGAATTCCTAAGAGATGAAAAAGGTCTTCAATCCGTTTACGATGAATTTTGACCTGGTGCCTTTCAATGTGTTCCAGGATTCCCGTAATCCCAATGAGAATGATGATAACATGGCAGGGTATGGGATCAATGACGAATGGACCAATACCGAAACGATGCAGTGTTTCAAATGCACTCATAATGCCCAGGGTGAAGCCATGTGGAGATTGATGTCAGGCGGGGTATCGGATAAACATTTGGAATATGAATTTCAGAATACCAGTGTTGTAACCCTGGATCATAATTTCGGCAAGATCCCATCCGTAACGATTTTGGATGATGTGGATGAGGAAATCATGGGTGATGTGGATCATATATCAATCAACAGGGTTGTGATCCTGTTTGACCGTGAGATAAGTGGTAAAATAATTCTTAATTAATATTTTTCAAGTCATGGCAAAAAAAGTGTATGTACAATTGGATCTGCTGAAGACCGCACTTCTGAACCTTGTGATTCAGAACCTGGCCACAGCACCCGCTTCGCCTGTTCCTGGTCAGAAGTATTTCAATACCACGGATAATTGTGAGTATTATTACAATGGTTCCGGATGGATCAAGCTTGAGGCAGCACCTACCATTCCCACCATTCCGACCGATGTGAATATCGGCACCGGTGGGGTTGGACTTTTTAAACAGCGAAACGTCAATAACAATGAATTCAAGAGTGTTAAAGCCGCTTCCACGAAAGTAACCGTTACGGATAACACGGCCAACAATACGGTGGATCTTGACGTGGTTCCCGGGAACATTGATCATCAGACCTTGTCCGGTGCCGGCACGAATAACCATGCCGCCATTGATTCTCACCTGGGGAATTCTTCGAACCCCCATAGCACAACCAAGTCACAGGTTGGCCTTGGCAGTGTGGACAATCTTCAGCAGCTTCCCATGTCGTATCTTGATACCGATACGTCATTGACCGGCAATTCCGATGTGAAGGTATCGTCACAGAAGGCCGTCAAGACCTATGTGGATGCTCAGAACGGATCGCAGAACACCACGATCAGCGCGAATGCAACCACGATGAACAATCATATTTCCAATGTTTCGAATCCTCATGCCACCACCAAGGCACAGGTTTCCCTGGGGAATGTGGATAATGTTCAGCAGCTTCCCATGTCATACCTTGATACGGATGGCACCTTCTTAGCCAATTCGGATGCCAAGGTTTCTTCTCAGAAGGCAGTTAAGACGTATGTTGATGGCCAGGTTGTAACATTGAACGGATCGATTTCAACCCTCAGTGGAACGGTCAGCTCCAATGCAACCACGATGAACAATCATATCAGCAACAGTTCCAATCCTCATTCCACGACCAAATCACAGGTCGGCCTGGAGAATGTGGATAACCTTCAGCAGTTGCCCTTATCTTACCTTGATACCGATTCCGCCCTGGCAAATAATTCGGATTCCAAGGTTGCTTCGCAGAAGGCCGTCAAGGCTTATGTTGACGGTAAGGTTGCCGCTATCAATACGCAGATTTCCGGAATGCTTGTGTATGCCGGTACGATTGATGCAAGCCAAACCCTTGCCGCTAATGGGATCAGTTCGATTACCAAAGGCCAGTACTGGAAGGTTGCCGTTGCCGGAAGTGCAACGGGGATCACCACGCCCTCGAGCAGTTCCCTTTCCGTAGGGGATCAGATTATTGCCAATCAGACCAGCGGTTCGCCTTCGGCCGCAATGTTTGATGCTATTGATAATACGGAATCTGCCGACCTGGTGAAGCTTGCCGCTTCTCAGACCTTGACCAATAAGACCGTTGATGCCGGAAGCAATACAATTTCCGGCCTTGGTACAGGGAATTTCGGCGCAGGTGTGATTCAGACTTCGATTTCAGGTCCTACCAATTCGCAGATTCCTACCGCCCTGGCAGTGAAGAATTATGCCGATAGTGCCGCAGGGGCAAAGGCCAAGAAATATACTGCCGCCATAAGTGCCGCAAGTACTGGCACCATTGCAGCCGCTACTCATGGTTGCGGAACCCTTTGTATTGTGGCCGTATATGAAACGGTTTCAACCAATCTGAACCAGGTTGAATGCGATATCGTGTTGAATGCTTCAGGGGATGTTACCTGGACCACTAGCGCCACGATCTCCGGTCAGATTGTAATTGTTGGTTAAACATGAATCTTAGCAAGGTTGGTCCTGAAAAGGATCAGCCTTGCTTTATAAAACCAATCCATGAGAGTAAGAGGAAATACCGATTTTTTGCAAAATCAATTGCTGAATGCAGTTGCTCATAAAAGTGCATCCGCACCCAGTGGTCCGGTTGAAGGGCAGTATTATTATGATTCAGCAAAACAAATGATTTATGTGTATTCGGGATCTGTATGGGTGCCTTGCGGATTGGCAAGCCATTATCACCTGATTTCCGATATCACCGGCCTTCAGGCAATCCTTGATAATAAAACGCCATATGGCCATACCCATCATTTAAGCGATATCCTTGATTGGGAAGGCGAATTTGCAGCTGCAAGTCACACTCATCCGATTTCCGATATTGTTAATCTGCAAGCCACCCTGGATGCAAAGGCATCAAGTTCGCACAATCATTCGATTTCCGATGTGACAGGTCTTCAGAGTGCCTTGGATGGAAAATCAGCCGTTGGCCATGGCCATGCCATCGGTGATGTGACCGGTTTGCAGGCAACCTTGGATGGAAAAAGCGGGGTAGGCCATGGGCATTCCATTTCCGATGTTTCCGGATTGCAAAGCGCCCTGGATGGAAAAGCCGCTTCAAGCCATGCACACGCCATTTCCGATGTAACCAATCTGCAAACATCCCTGAATGCAAAAGTTGATAAATCAGGATCAACCATGACCGGTGCCCTGGTTGCATATCTGCATGGATCGGCAAGCAATTGGGAAATGGTCAATGTGGCCTATGGTACATCGGCAACTCCACCGGCAAATCCGGTTGAAGGTTGTGTTTATATCCAATATTCATAAGTTATGCCGGTTCAAATCTATGCAGGTGGATCCTGGCATTCAGTTTCAGCGATCAAGATTTATACAGGCGGTCAGTGGAAAACATTGAATGCCTTAAAGGTCCAGGTATCAACCGTTTGGAAGGATGCCTGGAGTGTTTCATCATTGCAAGCCATCAATTCCTATTCATGCGGCGGATATACACCATATTATAATTATATATCAAGGTTTGTGTTTGCCAATGAAACCGTATCAAAGATTACCGCAGTTCTTTCATCAGCAAGGTTTTCAGAAGGTCCTGTATATTCATCCGTTGCCGGATATATTGCAGGTGGGCAGACTTCTTCGAATATCGTAAAAGTGATTGATAAATTGACTTTTTCTACTGAAGCAACCGGGGTTTTGTTTGCAACATTGGGGGGGGTAAGAAGGGATGTTGCCGGTTGTAGTGCTGCATCATCAGGGTTTTTCTTAGGGGGTTATGATGGAACCAACCGCCTGAATACCTTGGAAACATTTAATTTTTCCAATGAACTTGTTTCGGCTTTATCAGCATTACCGTTATATAAAAGCCATTCAGTCGGTGTTTCTTCATCCACCAAGGGATATGCCCCTGGCGGTTATTTAACGGGAGCAGTGGGCGGCAATCCTTATGTTGTGTTTTCAAATGGGACCGCAGGGCAAACAAGCAGTCAGTTGGTCAATGCCAGGTATAGTGCTGCCGGAACATTTTCAGATGTAAAGGGATATGTTGCAGGTGGTTATGTTTCCCAAAGTTCAACGGAAGCAATGCCGTTTTCAAATGAAACCTGGGGATTGATCAGTGCAACATATACCGGCCAGGGACCGGCAAGCGGCACATCATTGACGAAAGGGTATTTCATGGGGGGATCTTATTCCAATGCCTGTTATTCATTTACATTCTCAAATGAAGTCAATAATTATATAAGTGCAGTAATGGCTTATACAAATTCATATGCCGTTGCAGTAAATTACTGGAGCGGAAGTCGTTAATTATAAACTCAATAATTCAAATTATGGCAGATTTAACAAAGTTCAAGACGCTTTTAAGCGAGATCCAGGATTCATTTTTGGAAATTCCGTTTGGGAACACGGATTTTCAGATTACAAATTTCATTATCAATGCAGGGCTTACGCCTCAAAGAGCATTCCGTTCCGTTTGCCTTACCTTGAGGGAAAAGATTCTTTCCCTTAATGAAGCTTATTATAATCAGAAGCGCCTTGAGGTTGATCTTGACGAATTGCAGGCCAGGATCAGCGATCCGGCCACGGATCAGTTTGCAAGGAGAAGGGCAGAGATCGAGTATGAATATAAGCTTTCACAGCAAAGGGATAATGAAAAATTGGTCCTGGATGCAATTCATGAATGCGAATTGCTTTATTCCTTTTGGGAAAAACTTCCGCATCCGACCAGGGCAGAATTTGAAGCCGCTGAAGAAGATTATTTCAAGCTTTCCCTTACCAAGCAGGTCCTTGGCATCGATGGAGCAGTGGGATCGCTTGAAAATATGGGATATGTGATCAATGCCCAGGGAAGATTGCAGAATGCAGGGGTAAAGCTTTCAGATAAGATTTTGCAAGAATCTGATGAACCAAGGTTTCAGGAGTTGAAAGCAAAGTTTTCAGAAAGATAAATCGCCTGATTACTTGACTTTTCGTGTTTATTTTTTAAATTTGATATCGAATAAATAGATATTAATTTATCAGTAGTTGTATTTACTGACCCATATTGGGACGATATACGCAATTATTAATTCCGATAAACGCAATCGTATTACATCCTAATGGGGGGTCAGTATACGCAATAAATTATACCGATATATTGAAAAATATACGCAATCGCTAACGGGTACGTTACCAACAATTTTTATAATGAAAAGGAGAACAACCACAATATTAATAATATCATTTCTTTTATCTTCCTGTCATCGTTTCGACAACAAGAAACAAGAGGGTGTTTCAACATATGATAGTCTTTTGTTTAACAAATATTGGCTTGTTCTTAAAGATTCCCTGAAATACTCAAATGTAGACACTAATAATAATGAAATAACACTTGATAGTTCGAAAGGATTTTCTATTGTAAAGGGACATTTTACCTCGATCCATAAGGAAGAATGTTTGCTTAAAAGAGTGTTCAAGAGTAGAAGATTTGGAACCACCTTCGAATCTGCTTGCCTATTTACTTTTGAAAATAGCATTTGGAATTGCTTAAGATGCTTAAATAAAGACAGCATTAATTGCATTGATATTGACAATGATAATATTAAGGAGATATACTATTCAGAATACTGGGTCGGTAATGGGAGTGTAGATAAGGAATTTCATATAATTTCAATAAAAAATAATTCATTAAAGGAAATCTTTCAAAGTTATAATTCTGATAATAGACACAATGCCGGAGCATTTACTATTTCAAAGGTCGGAGATACTGTTGTCAGTATTCCAGCATATAAATTTCAAAAAAGTAAAATAAATAATTCCCTTGAATTAGTTGAAAGCAAATTAATAGGAATTAAAAAAGGTGTTTTAAGGAATCGACTCCTTTTAGATTTCTCAACAATGACAACAACTTATAAACTTGAAAATGGGATTTATAAAAACTGTTGGTAACATGCCGCTAACCGCAACAAAACTGGCGTATTGTTGCTTTGCAAAGGCGTTGACTTTGCTGCGGTTAGCGGCCCAACGTTAGGTGCCAGCTCATTTCTCAGCCATGGAAGACATTGATCCATATAAAACAATTTTTAAAGGACGATTAATTTATAAAACACATTATCGTGAATTCTTTGAATTATTTATTTTAGGTACAATTGGGTTTTTTTTATTTTTATTTACTTTTCTTGGTATTGTTCAAAATGAACCTTCATGGATTATTGTTCCTTTAATTATTTTTTCTACTTATTCTGGTCTTTATTATTTTTCTAACAAAGCCTGCAGGAAACTAATTAAAGTTGATAATTCAGCTAATAAGGAACTCATTATGAAAAGATTATTGGATTATTTAAAACAAAATGGGTATAAGGTTAAATTTATTAGTTTTCAGCATTTAAAAGCAATCTCTGGTTATGATATACTCCTACATAAAAATGAGTTGACTCTAATATTTACTGAAAAGAATGTTTTAATTAATTTAATAAGTGGTGATGAGAGATACCGATTCCCGTTAGTTTATAACAAGGATAAAAAAATTAATGAATTAAAATCTATAATCAATGCCGGCACCTAACAAATCGCTAACCGCAACAAAACCAAGATATTATTGCTTTGCAAAGGTTACACCTTTGCTGCGTTTAGCGATCGGACGTTAGGGGCAAATATTTTTATAATGAAACATCCAACTAAGTTTTTTATAGTACTATTTTTAATCTCTGCTTGTCATGGTGTTTCTCAAAATGTCTCTGGAAATAAAGAATTGATCCTTGAATATAACTCCGGTTGTCAAGGAAGATGTGAATCATCATTTGATGACACCTGCAGTTCGCAAGGAATTGAAATTCATGAAACAGCCAGGATCTACTTTCTTAATGGTAAATATTATAATGATTCACTTCCTTTATCTGAAAAACAGTCATATAAATTGGATGCATTTTTAAATTCTGAAAAAATATTGAGCTTAGCCAAAATAGTCCAGAATGAAACCACCGAACTGAAAGATGTTACTGTACCTCCCAAACGTAGATGTTTTCACTTTGAAAATTTTATATTTAATTATAAATCAATTAAATTGACTCTTTGTAGAATCGATCATAAAATGAATAGAAATGGAAACTACTTAGAAAAAGAGGATAACTCCTATATTGATGAATTGAAAACATTAATAAAATAAAAATATCTGCCCCTAACAAATCGCTAATCGCAACAAAACCAAGGTATTGTCGCTTCGCAAAGGCTCTGCCTTTGCTGCGTTTAGCGATCGGACGTTAGTTGTAAGCACAGAATATATATAAAGTTTCTTGTTCTTTTCTTTTTTGTAACTTTGGGTGTACGCAGGAACGAATCATTGTGAATTCAAGCATTGATAAACGCTCACAGCATCTTTCATTGAAACGCGCAATTTGTGAGTAATTTTAGTGTTTAGAGTTGAGTCTTTCAATAATTCTCCCGGCCGAAACCTGCACCTTGCATGGATTCCCTTTACCAGGATGCAACGATTAAAGCTATTTTTAAAACACAAATTGCTTGTGAAATCCTCGATTAATAATGACTTTGTGAAACAAATTGTGCCTACAACTAACAAATCGCTAACCGCAACAAAACTAACGTATTGTTGCTATCAAAGGCTTTGCCTTTGCTGCGTTTAGCGATCGAACGTTAGTAGTCATTTTTGGATTGAAACGTTTAACCTCAATACCATGAAAAAACTATTCTTTTCATTAATTCTAATCACAATTTTATCATCTTGTCATTTTAACGCACAATATTTGAATCGAATAGAGGATAAAAAAGATGCTGAACTTATTACTAATGAATTTTACAATTTTATTAAAACAAAAGATTTTGAAAAAACATATGACCTATTCAGCAATGAATTTTTTAATAAAACTCCTAAGGATAAATTATTTAAAATGTTAAGTGTTACAAATGAAAAACTTGGAAATCTAGTTCAAACTGAAATTAAAAATTGGGAGACAAGAAGAGTCGAAGGTTCAAACCCTCTTGCCACATACTCTTTAATTTATAAAAATAAATATGAGAAATTTGAGGCAGAAGAAACGATTCATTTATTGAAAGAAAAGGATGGTAAGATTCGTATTGTCGGGTATTTTATTAATTCAGATGGATTTATGAACTAATTCAAAAACGACTACTAACAAATCGCTAACCGCAACAAAGCCTACGGCAATGTTGCAAGCAAAGGTTTCACCTTTGCTGCGTTTAGCGATCGGGCGTTGCCAATCTAGAATTAAAACCTTACAGTTTAGGAAAATTTGTTACGATTTTGGATGAAGGTTTTTTAGAAAATCTATCAAGATATCTCTGGGTCATGTCCAGATTTGAGTGTCGGTTATGTAACTGAAGATCCCTGGCAGAAATTCCATTCTCAGAAGCACGACCGTTGCCTGTGTGTTTTAGAGAATAAATATTTTTTTTGATGCCGAATTGATTCGCAAATTCTCTCCAGTATCCGGCAATCCTTGTAGGTGCCGCTTCTTTTATACCTCTTTTCAGATGTCTTGCAAAAACAAAGTGTTCAGGAGGATGATTAAGGTCAAGTAGTTTAAGGTCTTCAATAAAGTTATCAGGGATATCAATTGTGTTCTGCTTTTTGTTTTTAGAGACATTGGCAGGTGTTGAAATAAATCCTTCATTAATATGGAAATGATAAACCTGTAAGCGCATAATTTCAGCAGGACGTAGAAAACAATAATAAATCAATCCTGCAATTATATAAAGATCATAATTGTAGCCAGGCAAATTTTCTCTTAATATTTTTAGGTCTGCTTCTGTGAAAGCCACAATTTCTGTTTCCTCGACTTCAAGGGTTTGAACCTTTTTAAAGGGATTAACTAAAATCCATTCCCTATCAATCAGCAGATTGAAAAAGGTTCTCATATGGATTACTGCATAGTTGTATGTTCGGTTTTCAACCTTGTGCACCTTTTTATAGTAGTCCATAAATTTCTGAGCATGAAAATAATTGAATTCCTCAATTGTTAGAGAGGAGAGACCAACTTTTTTATCGGTTAGGAATTCTTTAAAGCGTCTCAGTAAACAGGAATATGTATGCTGAGTTCTTTTTCTCATACCTGATTTTACTTCCTCGATATATTTAATGGCATCAAGGATATTTGTTTGCCTAGGATCGGAACCAGAGAAGGGATTAAACCCTTCTCTTAATCTTTTATTCATAAGGTCTTTCATTTCTTTCCCTTTTGAATAACGATCAGCTCTGTTTTTCAAAGTCGCTGGTAGCATTTCTCGGAAACGGACATATTTTCCGGTATCCGGATTTTTAAAGTAATAGAATACGAACCATCTCTGTGTAAGATCCCCATCGGAATCAAATAGTTTAGCAGGTTTAAAATTTTCCATAGGAAAGATTTTTCCCCTTTTAGCACTACTCATAAAAACATTTTGAAAGTTTGGAACCAGCAAGCTTCAGTTTGTCGCAATTTGTCGCAAACTTTTTTATTTTTTATTGGTTCCTGTTGATTATCTGCGTATTATGAAATTTTGTAGCTACGACGAGAATTGAACTCGAGACCTCCGGGTTATGAATCCGACGCTCTAACCATCTGAGCTACCCCGCCTTTTTTAAGGGTGCAAAATTAGCAATTTAAGAGAAAAGGTCAAAGAAAAATTTATCCGATCCAGATAGTTTTGATGTTGACGAATTCCTTTATCCCGTATTCAGCAAGTTCCCTGCCATATCCTGATTTTTTAATCCCTCCGAAAGGAAGACGGGGGTCTGATTTCACCATGCCGTTGACAAACACGGCACCGGCATTGATTTTCCTTGCAACACGCTCACCCCGGGCCAGGTCCTTTGTAAACACAGTACCTGCCAGGCCGAAATCGGTGTCGTTTGCCACTTCTATGGCTTCTTCTTCTGATTTAACCGTAATAATGCTGAAAACAGGGCCAAATGTTTCTTCATTGTAAACAGGCATCCCTTTTTTAACGTTTCCGAGGATGGCGGGCAAAAAATAACAGCCGGACCCCTCGGGACGGGTACCTCCGTAAAGCAGGATGGCGCCGGCTTTTATTGATTCATTTACCTGTTTCTCGAGGTCGTCAGCAAGGTCGGGACGAGCAAGGGGGCCAATCTGTGTCTCAGGTTCCAAGGGATTTCCGACTTTCAATGCAGAAACTGCTGAAATCAACCCGGAAGTGAATTTTTCCAACACCCTTTCATCTACGATAAACCGTTTGGAGGAGATGCAGGTCTGTCCCTGGTTGAACATCCTCGAAGAGAGAGAGGTCTGTACTGCTTTCTCAATATCAGCATCTTCCAGAACGATGAGCGGATCACTTCCTCCGAGTTCAAGCACTGCCTTTTTGATCTCCTTCGCAGCTGCCAAAGCCACCTCGCTGCCAGCAGGCCCGCTCCCCGTGAGGGTAACAGCCTTCACCGCCGGATGGCTGATCACTGAACTCACCATGGATGAAGGAATCATGAGAGTCCTGAACACATTTTCGGGGAATCCGGCCTCTTTGAAAAGTTCTTCGATGGCCAGTGCACAGCCCGGTACATTGGAAGCATGTTTCAGAACGGCAGCATTTCCCGCCATCAAAGACGGAGCGGCAAAGCGGAACACCTGCCAGAACGGGAAATTCCAGGGCATGACAGCCAGGATCAATCCTAAGGGCTCGAATGCGATCAGGCTTCTGCTGGCATCCGACGCGACCACCTGGTCATTAAGCATGCTTTCAGCATGTTCGGCATAATAATCGCAGACCCCTGCACATTTCTCAATCTCGGCTCGTGATTCCCTAATGATCTTCCCCATTTCGGAAGTCATCAGGATGGCAAGCTTTTCCTTATCGGCCCTCAGCTGCGCTGCCAGTTTGCGAAAAAGGTCCCCGCGTAACCCGAAGCTGGTTTCACTCCATTTCTTCCGGGCCGCAGAAACCTTCTCAATAATACTGTCAACTTCCCCGGCTGTATGCCCGGGATATTCTTTTAACAACTGGTTGGTTGCGGGATTTATACTTTTCATATAAATGAAATTTATGAAAGCTCAGGTCAAACAACCGGTATAAAATTCCAAACAGGTCAGAAACAATACCTCAATCCGATATTGAGCCCGCCGTAAACGTTATGAGATGGTTTGTAAACCCCGTCACTGTTCTTGAGTTGCCAGGCCGAAGCGTTGATGTCTGTTAAGCCGTAAGCTCCGGAAACCCCTATGTTGATACCGATATGACTGATAAGAATGATATCCAGGCCGCAGTCAAACCTGGCCATAATATCCATGCTCTTGTAACGGTCTTTTATATCTGTTTTTGAAACATCGATGGAATCCTTGATCTCGGGATTGTAAAATTTCGGGAGGGGGTTGCCATCCTTCAGGTATGACTGCGTGGCTTTTGTCAGAAATGCAAACTGCGGCCCAAGGTTCGCATAAAACCGGAATACTTTGCCCCCGAAGCTGATATGAGCCATGACGGGAACAGTGATATAGCTTAGTTTGACATCCCTGGTAATCGATGGGATGTCATCATGGTTGTAATATTTTTGCCCCATGGGAGTCATGCCGACTTCCGCTTTGATCCCGATCCACCTGGTGAAATTGTAACCTAGTCCAAGGTCATAGGCAAAGGAAGTGGTTTCCTTGTAATCCAGTTGAGGGGACCCCCCGTATATATTCTGGTTGATAATAAAAGTGGCGTTATAATTGGCTCCAATACCAATATTAAAGCCTCTTTGAGCCGAGGCATGGAAAATGCCCGCCAGCATTAAAAATGATGAGATGAGTAAAAGTTTTTTCATGAGTTGCTTTTTTTTGGTTGTCAAACTTAGAACAATTTTTTATTTCAGGGAAGATTATTATTTAACCATTGTCCCGCCCTGTTCTTAAGGTGGGTGCCGGTATAGGAACCGGGAAACAGGCACAGGTTTTCAGGCGTGCCTTCGAAAACAACATTTCCTCCGGCATCACCTCCTTCTTTTCCAAGGTCAATCACCCAGTCGGCACATTTGATCACTTCCTGGTTATGTTCAACCACAAGGACCGTATGTCCGTTGCGGATCAGTGAATCAAAGGAGATCAGCAGTTTGTGAATGTCGTGAAAGTGAAGACCGGTCGTGGGTTCGTCGAAAATAAATAGGGTTGGTTTCTCGGTATTCCCTTTGGAGAGGAAAAAAGCCAGCTTGATGCGCTGTGCTTCCCCTCCTGACAGGGTGGAAGACGATTGCCCCAGGTGGAGGTATCCCAGGCCGACATCCTGCAGGGATTTTAACCTTGCTGCGATCCGTTTTTCGGATGCCAGTGGTTTGTTTTCATGACCGAAAAAGCCAATCGCTTCATCAATGGTCATGTTGAGGATATCAACAATGTTCTTTTCTCTGTGTTTGACATCCAGGACTTCATCCTTGAACCGTTTTCCCTTGCAGCTTTCACAGGTCAGGAAAAGATCAGCCATAAACTGCATCTCGATCTTCACCACACCTTCTCCTTCACATTCCTCGCACCGGCCTCCTTCGATGTTGAACGAAAAATAACCGGGTTTGTATCCCCTTGTTTTGGCCAGGGGCAGGTCGGCGAAGAGATTCCGGATTTCATCGAATGCCTTGATATAAGTTGCAGGATTCGAACGGGAGGAACGGCCGATGGGGTTTTGGTCGACAAGTTCAGCGGCTCCAATCCTGTTGATGTCGCCTGATATACTATCGTGTTTGCCCGTCTTTTCACTGAACCCTCCATACATTTTTTTTAACACGGGATAAAGAATTCGTTTAACCAGTGAAGTTTTTCCGCTTCCGCTCACACCCGTGACCACGGTAAAGACGTGAAGGGGGATATTGACGGTAATATTTTTCAGATTATTTTCCCTCGCTCCTTTCACCTGGATAAATTCTTTCCATGACCTCCGCTGCATGGGCGTTTCAATCTGAAGGCGATGGCTCAAATACTTTCCGGTAAGGCTCTTTTTATCTTTCAGGATGTCCCTGAAAGATCCCTGGAAAACTACTTCACCGCCCTGCCTGCCGGCCAGCGGCCCGATGTCGATGATCTCATCGGCAGCCCTGATAATCTCTTCATCATGCTCCACGACGATCACTGTATTCCCGATATCCCGGAGCCTGTAAAGCACTCTGATAAGTTGCCGGGTATCCCGGGGATGAAGACCTATACTCGGCTCATCAAGGATATACATGGAGCCTACCAGGCTGCTGCCTAAGGCTGTCGAAAGATTTATCCTTTGCGATTCACCTCCTGAGAGGGAGGAAGAGAGCCGGTTCAGGGTCAGGTATCCCAATCCGACGTCATCCAGCACCCCGAGCCGGTTGCTGATCTCGGTCAGCAGCCGGCTTGAGATCGCTTTCTCATGCTCTTCCAGCGTTAATGAACTGAAAAATCCAATCATCTGCCTGACCGGCATCAATACCAGGTCCTGCACCGATTTTCCATTTATTTTTACATAAGAAGCGTCTTTTCTCAACCTTGTTCCCCGGCATTCAGGACAAACCGTTTTACCCCGGTAACGCGACATCATCACCCTGTACTGAACCTTATAATTCTGGGTTTCAATGAATTCAAAAAATTCCTTCAATCCATGGAAATACTTATTCCCGCTCCACAGCAAGGCTTTTTGATCCTCAGTTAATTCATAGAATGGTTTGTGTACCGGGAAATCGAACTTATAAGCATTCATCACCAGTTCATTCTTCCATTCCCCCATTTTTTCTCCCCTCCAGCATGCGACCGCATCTTCGTACACCGACAGGTTTTTATTCGGTATCACAAGATCCTCATCTATCCCGATAAGGCTTCCGAATCCTTCACAGGATTTGCAGGCGCCATAAGGATTGTTAAAACTGAACAGGTTTTCCGATGGCTCCTCGAACATCATTCCGTCGGCTTCAAATTTATTTGAAAAGGATTTTCTGAAAGATCCCCCTCTTGTCCATTCGATGTTGCAATAACCATGGCTTTCGAAATAGGCGGTCTGAACCGAGTCGGCAAGCCTGCTGTTAAGGTCCTGGTCTTCCTGCCTGACGACGATCCTGTCGATAAGCACCGACAGAGAAGAGAAGGACTTTTCCTTGATTTCAAGGGCATCTTCTATGCGGATGATCCCGTCATCGACCAGAATCCTTGTAAATCCCTGCTGAAGCAAAACACTGCACCTGTATTTGAAGTCACCGTTCCCCGAATTCAACGTAATGGGTGCAAAAATTGTTACTTTGCTTTGCTCCGGAAGTGAGAGAATAAAATCAACGACATCTGTTACAATATCTCTTTTTACGACCTCACCTGAAACCGGCGAAAACGTTTTCCCGATCCGGGCGTACAGTAATTTGATGTATTCATAGATCTCTGTGGATGTTCCAACCGTCGACCTGGGGTTCAGAGTATTGACTTTTTGTTCAATAGCAATGGCCGGTGCAATGCCTTTTATGTAATCAACATCGGGTTTGCTCATCCTGCCTAAAAACTGGCGTGCATAGGCGCTGAGGCTTTCCACATACCGCCTTTGCCCGTCGGCATACAAGGTGTCAAATGCAAGCGACGATTTCCCTGAACCGGAAAGACCCGTTATAACAATAAATTTATTTCTGGGAATGGCAAGGCTGATGTTTTTAAGGTTGTTGACCCTGGCGCCTTTGATGATAATGAAGTCTTTGGGGTCAGGTGAGTCAGGGTTAAATTTTTCCATCATTTCAGTTCAGCCGGGTTACAAAATTATGAATAAAGTTTGCTTTTTTAATTTTTTGATTATATTTGCGCAACCATTTTACGCAAGCAGCGTAAAAAAAACAAACCGCGGGCTCCTGCCCCGCACAATAATAGGAGGGACTGTATCGGCCACAAATCTACGCTTTGAACCATAAAACGTAGAGAAATGATCTCACAAATCAGTGACCAGGAACTGATCAATGCTTATATAGCAGGTCAGCAGTCTGCCCTTGAACAGATAATCCACCGTCATAAATCCAGGGTTTTTGCCTATATTCTGATGGTCGTCAAGGATAAAGAACTGGCGGAAGATCTCTTCCAGGATACCTTTATCAAAGTGATCAATACCATCAGGTCGGGCCAATACAAAGAGGAGGGCAAGTTCATACAGTGGGTGATGCGCATCGCCCATAATCTGATCATCGATCATTTCAGGAAATCAAACCGCCTGCCATTCATTGAAAACAGCAATGAATATGATATTTTTGAAAAGGTAAGGATCCCGGTCGAATCGGTGGAAGAGATGATTATTACAGAACAGATCCATAAGGATGTCAAAAAACTTATTGAATACCTGCCACAGGAACAAAAGGAAGTACTTGTTCTCCGTCATTACGCCAACATGAGTTTCAAGGATATTGCCGACCTGACTAATGTAAGCATCAACACAGCACTTGGCAGGATGCGCTATGCACTGATCAACCTTCGCAAGCTGGTCAAGGATAACCAGGTCATACTGTCGGTATGACATGCTGATATTCGACATTCCCTGAAATTTTTCTAATTATTTTTTTCCACTTGTAAAATAAGGTGCTGGCATCTCCGTTTTTAGCTTATGAACCAAGTTAAAAACCAACGTTATGCCTATGAAGAGACATGCTACGATGTATTCTTTGAACTCAAGATCAAAGGAGAATGACTTTTCTTATAAGTTAAGGAAAGGCCTGAAGGAAGTTTCTCCCAGTGACTCGGTGATCCGAAATATCCTGAATTACTCGAAAGCTCTGACAATTCTAGCAACACACGACACAGGACTTATAAGGCTGGTGATGAACTAAAAAAAAAGAGGCCGCTCGACAGAGACGGCCTCTTTACTTTTATATCGGCAGGATCAGATCCTTTCTTCCTTGATGCGGGCTTTCTTGCCTCTTAATTCCCTCATGTAGAATATCCTTGCTCTGCGGACAACACCACGTTTATTGACTTCGATTTTTTCAATAAATGGGGAGGACACAGGGAAAATTCTTTCAACGCCGATATTTCCTGAGATCTTACGTACGGTAAATGTACTGTTAACCCCTTTTCCGGCACGCTGAAGCACAACCCCGGTATAATTCTGGATACGTTCTTTATTCCCTTCCTTGATTTTATAGTGCACAGTGATCGTGTCACCGGCTTTAAACCTTGGATATTCTTTCTTACCGATTACAGTATCTTCAACGAATTTGATGATCTCAGATTTATTCATGGCTCAATTAATATTAGTATGTTTCCTCAACAAAAAGTTTGCAAATATAGGTTTTTTTTTTGAATTGCAAAAGCAATCGGTGAAATCATTCATCCAGCAAACCCGGTCTGCATTTTTTTGTACGCTCAAGGCTTTGATCATGCCTCCAGTTTGCAATTTCCCTGTCGTTACCCGACAACAGGATATCCGGGACTTTCCATCCCCTGAAATCCGAGGGGCGGGTATAGATAGGTGGCGACAGGAGGTTATCCTGGAAGGAGTCGGAGAGAGCAGATGTCTCGTCGTTGAGCACTCCCGGCAATAAGCGGATCACCGCGTCGGTAAGCACGGCTGCTGCAAGCTCTCCGCCTGAAAGCACATAATTACCGATTGAAATTTCCATAGTGATGAAATGTTCCCTTATCCGTTCATCTATTCCTTTATAATGTCCGCAAAGAACCAGGAGATTTTTTCTTACCGATAATCTGTTCGCCAGTTTCTGGTCGAGTAGTTCACCGTCAGGACTGAGATAGATTACTTCGTCATAATTTGTTTTGGATTTCATCTCCTCGATACACAGGGCAATGGGTTCAATCATCATGACCATGCCGGCTCCGCCCCCGAATGGATAATCATCCACGTTCCTGTGTTTGCTTTGTGACCACTCACGGATATCGAACAGCTTGATTTCAGCGATCCCTTTTTCCATAGCCCGTTTAATGATTGAATGGCTGAAAGGGCCCTCGAAAATCCCGGGAAACAACGTCAGAATATCTATTCTCATCCTTAAATTGTAAACGTTAAGCCATCGTAGGCAAGCCTTATAAAACCGGGTAGTTTGCTGTTCACAACTTCATGCAGCCCGACAAAATGACTCAGGTGGGTCAGGAAGGCGGCTTCCGGCTCAAGTTTTTCAAGTATTTCAACTGCCTCACCAATAGAAAAATGGGATATGTGTTTTGAATTCCTGAGGGCATTCAGAACGATCACCCTTGAACCTTTTATTTTCTCAAGTTCTTCCCCGGAGATATATGATGCATCAGTGATATATGTGAAATCTCCTATCCTGTAACCGGTTACCGGCAGCTTTTCGTGAAGGACCCGGATAGGGGTGAAGATGATCTCACGGATAGCGAAAGGCCTGTTGTCAATACAATGAATGTTCAGCTGGGGAGCACCGAAATACCTGGAGTCTGAAAAAATATACGGGAATTCGGTCTGAATGGCCTCCATTACCTGGCTTGTCCCGTAGATATCAATTTTTTTATTCAATACGTAATTAAATGCCCTGACATCATCCAGTCCTGCAATATGATCACGGTGTTCATGCGTGAAAATTACCGCATCGAGGTTGTTCACATTTTCCCTGAGCATCTGTATCCTGAAATCCGGCCCGCAGTCTATGACAAAGGTATTCCCGTTGACCTCAATCATCGCCGACGTCCTCATCCGTTTATCATGGGGATCCTTTGATATGCAAACCGGGCAGTCGCATGTTATTACAGGAACCCCAATGGAAGTTCCTGTTCCCAGGAAAGTGACTTTAATCCGGTTATCCATTGGCATATTCATCAGAATATCAGTTCATTGATCTGCTCCTTGTCAATCATCAGCTGCTTTCTCAGGTCCTCCGGGGAATGTATTGTCTTTTCTTCTCTCATCCGTTTGTGAAAATAGAGTGAAAGAACCTTGTTATCCAGTTGCTCCCCGGGATCCGTAAGATGGACTTCAACAAGTGTGTTGATGGGCGAGTCGGGATTTTTACGGATGAAACACATGCCTTTTCTCGGAAGGCTGCCGCCGTTCACCGTCACGGCGTACACTCCGTTGGGGGGAACAAGTTTGCAGTCTTCTTCTATCCCAATGGTATAGCTTGGGAAACCAATTTCTGCAAGCAAGATGTTCGATGGTCTTGCAGGTCCCATCAAAATATAAAAATGATCGAGGTAAGCATTTGCTTTCTGTATATTCCCGTTGAGAAGGGCGCTTCGGATCTTGGTTGAACTTACCGATTCATTGTGTATGTCCTGTTCGGCGATCTCTTCCACGGTGAAGCCATTCTCCATTCCTAGCCGGCGCAGGGCTTCGTAATCCCCTTCACGGTTATGGCCGAAATGATGATTGAACCCGATGATGATCTTTTTTGCATGCAGTTTGTTCAGTAATATATTCCTTACGAACTCAACGGAAGTGATCTTTGAGAATTCAATAGTGAAATCCACGACGATAAGATTATCAAGTCCGGCTTTCTCAAGCAGGTGTATCTTCTCTCTCTGGGAATTGATAAGGAAAAGGTTTTTCCCTGCGGTTTCAGGGTACAGGACTTTTCTGGGATGCGGATGGAATGTGATCAGAACAGTTTCCCCGCCTGTTTCATCAGCATGATCTCTTAAATGTTGCAGAATAACTTTATGTCCGATATGCACGCCATCGAAAGAACCGGTGGTAACAACAGCATTCCGTATGTCTCCGACTTCATCAAAATTCTGAAAAATTCTCACTTTTGGTTTTTACTTAAATCGTTCATCGTTTTTCTTGGCAAAGAATGCGACTTTCTCCAGAGAAGTGATCATGTCGTACTCTTCGAGGTAAACGTAAGCCGGGACGTTCAGCGGTTTCGGCGTATAATTCAATATTCCTTTGATCCCTGAGAGGACCAGGGCTTCGGCTATTTCGGGCGCCTGTTCGGTGGGAACGGTTATAATTCCTATCGAGATGTTGTTTTGCCTGATAATATCCGGCATCTGGTTGATGTGGTAGCATGCCACCCCATCGAAAACCCTGTTGATCTTCTCCGGGTTGATATCAAAGGCAGCAATTATGCTGAGTTTGGATCGTTTCCCTTTGAAATAACTGATGAAAGCCTTCCCAAGGTTCCCGAGCCCCACTACGGCAACCCTCTGGCCCCGTTCCGAGTCAATGATCTTTCCAATAAGATCAATAAGTTCCTTGATATCATATCCTTTCCTGAGATTCCCTGAATAACCAATAAGCATCAGGTCGCGTCGCACCTGGACCGGCGTGATATGCAGCATCTGGGCGATCTCGTGGGAAAACACATGGGTCTTCTCCTTCGATAAAATCATTAGAAGAGTGCGGCGGTACTGGCTAAGCCTTTCAACAGTCTTATGAGGCAGGTTTTTTATAAACATGGTTTATCAATTGGAAGTCTGACACTGAATTTACTACCCTGGTCCGGCTGGCTTGTGACTTCTATCTTGCCCTGGTAGTTGTCGACAAGTTTTTTAACGATTGCTAGCCCAAGTCCTGTGCCGGTTATATTTCTGGTTTTTTCACTTTTAATCCTGACAAAATCATCAAAAATTTTATTCAGATCTTCCTGGTTTATACCGATACCCGTATCCTCAACGAGGATTTCAATATAATGTTCATTCTCCCTCACGGTACAATCAACCGATCCGCCCTCCTTGTTATACTTGATCGCGTTACTGATGAGGTTGTTAAAAATTATTTCCATTTCTTCAGAATCGGCATTGACTTTTACCGGGTCAAGTCCGTGAAGGTTAAGTCTTATATCCCTCTGGATGGAATATGGTCTCATGGTGTCAATTGCTGTACGTGCGATATCAAACAAATTCAATTCTTTGACATCCCTTTTGCTTTTCCCCGACTCCACCTTGGTCAGGTCCAGGAGATCCAGGATGAGGGTCCGCATCCCTTTTATCCGTTCCAGCATCCGGTCCACGGCAAAATCATAGCTTTCCAGCGAAGGACCCGAGCTTCTTTCCTTGATCATACGGAGGTATCCTTCAATAGAATTCAAGGGGGCTTTCAATTCGTGAGATAACACCGAAAGGAACTGGAACCGGATCTGTTTTCCGGTATCCTGAAGTTTATTGGTCATTTTCCGAAGGAATACCCTCTTTGTAATATTTTCGATGGAGGATTTGAGTTCCTGCGGCGTGAATGGTTTCGGGATGAAATCATAGGCCCCGACGCTCGTTACTTTTACGGCAAGCTCAAGTGAAGCGTAGGAAGTGATCATGACAACAATGATGTTCAACTGCTTTTTCCTGATATATTCCAGGACCTCAACTCCCTGTATGCCGGGCAATTTATTGTCGAGAAGCACAATATCAGGCTGGTTTTTATCAATGATCTCAATCCCGGCTTCCCCGGTTGAAGCTTCGTATGTCTCAAAATCAAAGGCTTCCTCCATGAACGGATAATCAACCCTGAAATTTTTAAGAATACGGCTGACCCCGCTCCTGATACCGGGCTCATCGTCGATAACTAAAATTTTAAGTGTGGACATAGGGCTGATCTCACATCAAAAATAAGCGAAAAAAATGATTCCTGCGATCTTTGTTAAATTTTTAACAATAGTTTTTCAATTTCCTCTTTAAGTTTTTCACTTCTGATACCCTTTTCGAGGAAGCGGTCTGCCTTGATCCATTTGCGGTTGTTCTCATCATTGATATCAAAGGTGATTCCGGTTTCGGCAGCTACTCCGGTGGCTATGATGATCGGCAGTTCCGGAAACTTTTTCTTTATTTTATAACAGAGGATAAATCCGCTGTCTTCATTTTCCATCATCAGGTCAAGAATAGCCAGATCAGGCTTTGATTTTTCTATAAGTTCCTCCGCTTCTTTCTGGCTTTCGGCGAGGAGGGTCTGATAACCAAATGATTCAATTTTTGATTTCAGCAGATAGAGGTAATCCTGGTCATCATCCACGAGGAGAATGGTTTTATTCTGTTTGTTCATATTGCAGGAACTTTATGATTATTTTCCAATAGCTATTTGCTGCCTAATGCCTAATGCCCAATGCCTCCTTACATCCTGGGTATCGTAATCGTGAATGTCGTTCCGGTCGGGCCGTTCGATGGATCGTTATTTGAGTCGACATGAATCTTCCCTTTATGCATTTTGACGATCCCGTAAATCAGCGCCAGTCCGAGCCCGGTTCCCTTCCCCATTTCTTTTGTCGTAAAGAAAGGAGTGAAAATTTTATCCATATTTTCTTTTGCTATCCCTGTCCCTGAATCGGCGACTATGAAGCGGATTTCTTCTTTATCTCCTGCAACGCTGATTTTTAGTGTGCCACCGGCAGGCATTGCTTCAACGGCATTTTTCTCCAGGTTCGTCAGAACCTGCATCATCTGGTCGATGTCCAGTTTTGCGACAGGATCGGAGATGTCCGACTCGAACAGGAGCCTGATGTTGTCTGGTTTTATGATAGAATCCACACTATGCCTGGCGAATTTGATCACATCGGTTTCGCTCAGGGCAACCTGGTTCTTTCTTGCAAAGTTAAGCAATCCGCTGACTATCTTTTTGCAGCGTTCTGCCTGTTCGGAGATCAGTTTCAGGTCATCGCGCAATGGGTCTCCCAGTGGGGCTTCATCAATAAGAATGTTGGAATACATAGTGATCACTCCGAGGGGATTGTTCAGTTCATGGGCTATCCCGGCTGATAGTTGTCCCATATGGGCAAGTTTTTCCGATTGTTTCAGGGCAGCTTTGGCTTTTGCAAGTTTTTCATTGGATATATTCAGACTGCTGATTGAGTCATGCAGTTTCTCAATCGTATAAGGCAGGCACATTTCTGTTTCAGCCAGGCCTTTGACGATGGCAATGGCGTGTTCCACGCAGGTATCATAACCGCAGGTACCGCAGTTGAGGTGGTCTTTCGGTGTGAATTTTCCCATCGCATGCAGGGCTTCCATAATTTTATCTTCCGAAGGGATCTCAAACCTGCGGTCTTCAGGGATGAACTGCTGCGAGTAATCGAGGTTTTTAAATTCCTCAACATCTGATTCCCATTGCGGGATATCAACTTCAGCAAGCTTTCGGGTAACATAATCACCAACAGCGGCGGATCGCGCAAATCGTTTTCCGCCGGGGGAAGTCCCGGGACCCATGATGCATCCGTCGCAGCAAAGCAGCATCAGGTGTTTATTCCTGATAAAACCCTCCTCATATTCCCTGATAGCTTCTTTAAAATTGACTCTTCCTTCTGCCACAACGACTTGCTCCTCAGGAATCGTTTCGGTGGAATTGGCGGTAAAGTATAATCCCCGGCTTATGGGGAATATTGCTCCTTTCCGGCTGAAAGGTGGGTCAAAGCCTGAAGTGGCAGTGTTTTCCTGATTGATATCCTTTTCCTGGAACATTTCTCTCAGCTCACGGAATGTGAGGACCTCATCCACTTCGCCGGTCTCCGCTTTCTTTGCAAAACAAGGGCCGATAAAAACGACCTTCAGGTCCTCACCGTATTTCTTTTTCATTATCCTCGACATGGCAAGCATGGGAGAGGAGACAGGGGCGAGGCTGCTTACCAGTTCCGGATGGTAATGACGGATAAAATAGACAATAGCCGGGCAGTCGGAGCTGATGCTGCCCTGCTGGCTGTTGTTTTTAATTCTTTTTTCATATTCCCTCGCAACCATATCAGCACCGAAGGAAACCTCGGCAACATAAGTAAAACCGAGCCGGCGGATCATCCCTACAAGAAGGCGGTAATCGGGTATTTCGGTGAACTCTGCCGGGAAACTCGGGGCAATGCATGCCGCAACCGGCTGCCCGGACTTAAGAAGTACATTCACTTCATCAATGGAGCGGAGCGGGTATTTGGCTCCCTGGCTGCAGACTTTAACACAGTTCCCGCAACCAATACATCTCTCATTGATCACTTCGGCCTGGCCATTTATGATCTTTATTGCCTTAACCGGGCATTCCCGCACACAGGTATAGCAAACGCGGCATTTATCCTTCACGGTAAAGACAAGCTGGCGGTGGTATGCGTGGCTCATGCGTCGGGTGTTTTTGTACGGTTTTGATGAAGAAGATCCTTGTTCCTTCCGCTATTCGGTTTTGAGAGGAATTTATCATAAAAGTCGGTCAGTACCGGGTTTTTATGGGCGACCTTGAGCATTTCCTCCTCATCCACGTCATAAAGGGCTTTCATTTTTGCTTTAAGACTTTTTTCATCCGACCCTATCTTTTGACCTCCGCCGTTGATGCAGCCGAACGGGCAAGCCATAACTTCAACTATCTTGTAATCGGCTCGGCCTGTTTCGATTTCCCCCAGCAGTTCGATCGCGTTGGCAAGGCCGTTGACGGCAACGACGGTATATGTCTGCTTGTTGATCCTCAGCCTAGCTTCTTTTTTCGATTTAAGCCCGCGGAGCTCATTGATTTTAAAGGGGCTGAGCTCCTGCCCCGAACTCAGGTAATAGATCGTCCTCAGCAGTCCTTCCAGGTGGCCGCCTGAAACACCGAATAATCTGCCTGCCGAGCTGGCAAGGCTGAATGCCGTATCGGCGGGTTCGGGTTCCAGATTTGAAAAATCGATGCCCATGAGCCTGATCATTTTAAACAGTTCCCTGGTAGTGATCACTGCATCAAGCATTTGAAGTCCATTATCCCCGGGCTGATCCGATTCCGGCTCAGCTTTTTTTGCAGTACAGGGCATTACGGATACGACGAAAACTTTCTCAGGTTTGAGCCCTGCGCTGCTGGTAATGTATTTTTTAATCACGGTTCCCATGATCTGCTGAGGAGACTTTGCCCCTGAAAGATGTTGTAACAGATGAGGTTTGTTAACCTCAAGATACTTCACCCAGGCAGGGCAGCAACTGGTGAACATGGGGAACTTTTCGTCAGAGTTGACCCGGTCAAGCAAAGCGGCAGCTTCCTCCATGATTGTCAGGTCTGCAGCAAGAGAGACGTCAAAACTTTGCCTGAATCCCATCTTTTTAAATGCTGCCCTCACAAGGTTCAGTGCATCTTTGTTTGATTTTAATCCGAATTCTTCTGCAATGGCAGCCGGAACAGTCGGCGAGAACTGGACTACAGTGTAAAGGTCTTCTGTGGCCAGGGCTTCCATTACTTTATACAGGGACTTTCTTTCCGTCAATGCGCCGGTCGGGCAGATCATGATGCATTGGCCGCATCTGACGCAGGCATTGAAATTAAGGCCTTTGTTGTAAGTTGTTCCGATCCGCGAGTTTGACCCCCTTCCGACAGAGCCGATTGCGGAAACACCGATGACTTCGGTGCAAATTTTTGAACAACGGCCGCAAAGAACACATTTTGCAGGGTCTCTTTCAATGGATTGACAAGCTTTGTCGATCTGAATATGCCGTCGTTTCTCGATATATTTTCTTTCCCTGACCTGTAATTCATCTGAAAGTGCCTGGAGCTCGCATGAGCCGTTGCGGTCGCAATAAAGACAGTCATCAGGATGGTTTGCCAGGAGCAGTTCCAGGAGAGCTTTTCGCGCATTCAGTACCCTGGGTGAATGGGTATGAATCTGCATCCATTCCTCGACAGGGTGTGAACATGCCGGAACAAGATGTGACAAGCCTTCAACTTCTACAACGCACATACGGCAGGCTCCGGCGGGAGAAAGGTTACTGAGATAGCAGAGTGTAGGGACCTTTATCCCTATCCGGTTGATGACCGACAAGATCGTTTCTCCTTTCTTTGCAGATACCTGCCGCCCGTTGATCTCGATATTGAAAAGCATGACTTGTCTATTTAAAATAGATTGCGCTGAATTTGCAGACATCGAAACATATTCCGCAACCTGTACACCTGGATTCTATAATGAAATGAGGCATTTTGACAGAGCCGATGATGGCATTTTCCGGGCATTTTTTCTGACAGACGTTACAGCCGTTACACATGTCAACCTCGATAATGAAAGTCCTCAGATCGTGACACATACCGGCGGCACAGCGTCTGTCAAAGATATGCTCCTCGAATTCTTCCCTGAACCATTTTAACGAGGAAAGGACTGGATTCGGGGCATTCTGTCCGAGCCCGCAAAGCGAAGTGTCACGGATCACGCGTGCAAGGTTTTCCAGTTGCACCACCCCTTTGAAGCGTTCAAGCGTTTCATGGGAAGTCTCTTCTTTTGGTCTGCGGATGATCGCTTCAAGGATATCCAGCATCTTTCTTGTCCCTTCTCTGCATGGAATGCATTTCCCGCAACTTTCATTCTGAAGGAATTCCATGTAATATTTTGAAAGGTTCACCATGCAACACGTTTCATCCAGGATGATCAGTCCGCCCATTCCCATCCTGGCCCCGATTTCTTCAAGTGATTCAAAATCCATCAGGGTTTCCATATCCTTCGGCGGAATACAGACACCTGAAGGCCCGCCGAGCTGTACCGCTTTCAGGGCTTTTTCATTCTTTACTCCTCCTGCTATCTGGTTGATCATGACCGATAAACTGATTCCCATCGGCACTTCGAAAAAACCGGTATGTGCGGATCTTCCGGAAACTGAGAAAACCTTTGTCCCCTTTGAAGTTTTGGTGCCTATGGATTTAAACCAGGAGGGCCCGTTTTCAAGGATTCCCGGAACATTTGCAAGCGTTTCCACATTGTTGACTACTGTAGGTTCGCCGAATAATCCTTTTTCAGCGGGATACGGAGGTTTTGAAGCCGGTAACCCCCTGCTTCCTTCGAGGCTGGCTATCAAAGCAGTTTCTTCACCGCAGACAAAAGCGCCGGCTCCCGGTTTTACCCGTATCGTCAGTTTGAAACCACTACCAAAGATGTTTTCCCCTAAAAACCCGAATTCTTTGGCCTGCAGGATGGCATTTTCCAGCACCGACAGCGGCTTTTCATAATCCGATCTCACATAAATGATGGCATTATTGGCGCCGATGGCATAAGAAGCGATTGCAATACCTTCGATCAGCCGGTGCGGATCGCTTTCAATAATCGCACGGTCAATGAAAGCCCCGGGGTCGCTTTCGTCGGCATTGCAGATCAGGTATTTCCGGTCACCTGCGGTATCCAGGGCAAGCTTCCATTTTTTTCCGGTCGGGAACCCCCCGCCTCCGCGCCCCCTGAGTTCGCTTTGGTCAACGATCTCGCATATCTTGTCGGCAGGATAATTCAAAACCGTCTTATACAAGGATTTATATCCCCCCCTTGCAATATAATCTTCAATCGAAAAGGGTGATATTATCCCTGCATTCTTTAAAATATGCCTCCGTTGGTGAAGAAACCAGGGGTGCTGTTCGATAGCCCGGATGTTCGGCCACTCTTCAAGCCCGGGAAACCTGTACTGCCCTGTTACATTTTCTCCCTGTATACTGTGATGGAATATTGAATTCAAAAGGTCCTCAACCTTATCTGCAGTGATATTGTGAAATGATAATCTCGTTTTACCCGGTAACTGGACATCAACCAAAGGTTCATTTGAACAAAAACCATTGCATCCGGTTTCCACGATCTCGCTTTCCGGTTTATTTTCCAGCACGAACTTCCTGATCGCAGCTAATGTTTGAAGAGCGCCCGCGATTACACCACAAGTACCTGTTGCAATATAAATTACTGGAACCGTCACCTTCTCTCGCCTGATCCTCGTAAGCCTTTCGGAAGTCTGCTGGTCGAAAATCCCGGAATAATTCTTGATGACCTTCTCAATAAGAAATTCCCTGATACCTGTATTGTCTGGCCCCTGCATGTTAAACGGTTTTTTCCTTTAGAGCTTTTATTATTCCTGCAATCTCCCCGGGTCGGATATTACTGTAAAACGTGTCGTTTATCCTGATAACCGGGGAATGGCTGCATCCACCCATGCAGCTCACTATCTCAAGGCTGAATTTCCTGTCCCTGCTTACCGATCCTGACTTTACCTTAAGAACCTTTTCAATTTCTTTCAGGTAGTAAGAAGAACTGCAGAGATAACATGAAGTGCCCCTGCAAACCTGGATGTGATATTGCCCCCTGACCCTGAACCTGAACTGGTCATAAAATGTTGCCACACCATAAATCTTGTTTGTGGGAATATTGAGGAAAACCGAAACTTTCTCAATGATTTCATCGGTCAGGCAACCCTTTTCACGCTGAATTTCCTGAAGAAGCGGGATAAGGTTCTCAGGCTTCCTGACGGAATATTTCTCAAAAATATGATCCATAAGTTGAATAACCATTCACTTACAAAGGTAAGTAAAAATTTTTAATTCGGGTAATTTTATTGTGAATAATTTAGCATTGTTAACAAATAAACAATCAGGGTTGATGGATTTTGATGGTAAAATATTTTACCCGATCTTCGAAAATACTTGGTTTATTTGTACTTTTGAATATTATGAGCAGGTCCCCATTATTTGAAATACAGCATGAAGCCTGTATAAAATGTTATTCATGTGTAAGGATTTGTCCTGTCAAAGCCATCCGGGTGGATGTCATGACGGAGTTCCCATCCATATTGCCTGAGCGTTGCATCGGATGCGGGAGTTGTTACAGGGCCTGCTCGCCAGAAGCTGTTTTTTACCGTTCTTCGGTGAGTGAAACGAAAAAGATTCTTGCTTCGGGGGAGAAGGTTGCGGCGATTTGCGACCCTGCGATTTCAGGAGAGTTCCACGATATAACCGATTACCGGAAATTCGTCCAGATGATCCGCAACCTTGGATTTACCTATGTGATGGAGGTTTCTTTCGGGGTTGATCTTGTCGCAAAACAATACCGTGAGCTTCTGGGGGATTTCAGGGGTAAATTCCATCTTATGGCTAATTGTCCTGCCGTGGTTGCCTTTATCGAGAAATTTTACCCTGAGCTGATAAATAATCTTGCCCCTTTGGTTTCCCCTATGGTGGCCACCGCAAAAGTTACCAGGCAAAAGTACGGAAGCGATGTGAGGATCGTGGCTATTGGGCCCTGCATTGCCGCCAAGGATGAAGCGCTGAGGTTTGAAGGAGATGCCGGGATTGACTCAGTGCTTACTTTCAGCGAGCTCAGGCAGCTTTTCAGTGAGTTCAATGTGAGGGAAAGCCACCTTGAATTCTCTGAATTCGATCCACCACTTGGAAATAAGGGTTCATTGTACCCATTAAGCAATGGGATTTTACAATCGGTCGGCATCAGCGAAGACCTTCTCGAAGGGAATGTAATCACAACGGAAGGCCGGGATAATATGCTGAATGCGGTAAAGGAATTTGATGCCCGGATAGATATGATCCGCCACCATTTCAACATTTTCTATAACGACGGATGCCTGATGGGGCCCGGAACTTCTGCTCACGGTGAGAAATTTCTCCGGCATACGCTTGTAACTGATTATGCGAATAAAAGGCTGAAGACTCTCAACAAAGCAGGATGGCAGAACGACGTGGATGAGTTTTCGGGCCTGGATCTGAGCAGGAGTTTCACGGCAGACGACCAGCGACTGCCGGTTCCACCGGATGAAAAAATCGAAGAAGTCCTGAGAATGATCGACAGGGAGGATCAAAAAGATAATGAAATTGGTTGTGAATCATGTGGTTATGCTAGTTGCAGGGAGTTCGCAACTGCCATCGCGCAGGGACTTGCAACTTCAGATATGTGTCATATTTTCAGTGGAAGGAACCGTCAGGAGTATATCCGTACTCTAAGGTCGACCAATGAAAAACTGGCAAAGACGCAGGAAGCCCTGAAAATCTCGGAAGAACTGGCCAAATCGGAAAAGGAAAGCCAGGAAGAAACCTACAGCCTGGTAACTTCCATGTTGCAGAGGCTGGTCTCCGGTGTGGTCATCGTTGATGAAAACCTGAAAATCCTTCATGCCAACAAGGCCTTTATCCGTATCCTGGGGGAAGAGGCATCCATGGTTGATGAAGTCATCCCCGGGCTTGCCGGCGCTGACCTTAAATCCCTTTTACCCGTACACTTTTATAAACTTTTTACCTACGTCCTTTCTTCAGATGACAATGTTGAGCGAAAGGATGTCCAGTATGGCGAGAACCTTCTGAATGTTTCCGTATTTTCTCTAAGGTCCAGGAAATTTGTTGGCGGAATAATCCGCGACATGTACATGCCTGAAGTTTATAAAGAGCAGATAATCACGAGGATGAAAGAAGTGATTGACCAGAACTTCGAGATGGTACAGAAGATTGCCTTCCTGCTTGGTGAAGGATCTGCCAAAACAGAGCAGATGCTCAATGCGATCATCGAGTCGCACCAGCAGTCAGCGCCCAAAAAGTGAACAATCACCTATGGATGAGAAATTTTATATTGAAGTCGCCTGTAAACAGAAGAACCATGGTGATGCCAGGGTTTGCGGTGATGTTTTCTTTTCAAGAAGGATAAAGGAGGAAGGCAGGATCATTGCAGTCCTTTCCGATGGCATGGGGCATGGGATCAAAGCCAATATTCTGGCCACCCTGACCTCCACACTTGCCCTGAACCTGGCACAGGAGCATAAAAGCGTTGAAGCGATGGCGGCCACGATAATGAGCACTCTGCCGGTCGACAGTGTCAAAGAGATGAATTATTCCACCTTTACGATTGCTGATATCGATGTGGAAGGAGAAGTCAGGATACTTGAGTATGAAAATCCCAAGACGTTATTTTACCAGGGAGCCAGGTTGTTCGAACCTCAGTGGAACGGGGTGGTTTTACAGGAAATCAGGCATGAAGGAAAAGAAGTCCTGACGACAAGCGTCAGGCCACAGAAGGAGGACCGCATCATTTTCTGTTCCGATGGGGTAGTCCAATCAGGGCTGGGTACTGATAAATATCCTTTAGGCTTCGGTCAGAAAAACCTCGAGAACCTTCTTACTGATGCCATACAGGAGGAACATTTTATTTCGGCCAACAAACTGGCTGCAAAAGTAATAGACCGGGCAAACCTCAATGATGGCTTCCATCCCCGTGATGATATCAGTTGTGTGGTCATTTATTACCGTGAACCCAGGAAACTGATGATCTGCACCGGTCCCCCGGTAGATCCGGCAAACGATGCCGTGATTGCAGGCTTGCTCCTGCAATTTGAAGGAAGAAAGATAATTTCAGGAGCCACTACAGGCGATATGATAGCAAGGGAATGGAAGCAGAATATTACCGACAACCAGGAGATCACCGATCCCGAACTCCCGCCTGTTGCCAATATGGAGGGTGTAGAACTGATTACCGAAGGCATTCTCACGCTGAGCAAGGTAAGCGAACTGCTGAAGAAACCCAGTTCAGCCTATGAGTCAGGCAAAGGCCCTGCGGATTTGATCATTAAAGCAATGCTTGAAAGTGATGAAATACATTTCCTGGTGGGGACCAACATTAACGCTGCAAACCAGGACCCAAGCCTGCCGGTAGAACTTGAATTAAGGCGTACCGTGGTTCACCGTATCGCCCGGACCCTCGACGAGAAATTCATGAAGGAAGTCAGCATGAAATTTTTCTGATTCAGGGATTAAGTTTACCCATTCTGTTTGTTTTCAGCCTGAAAATTTTAACCTTCATCGACTCCCCGCTCCCGTAATGGCAGCATATCCATATTTCTCCGTTTTTGCCGGCCAAGATGTGGGGCGCACGGGCTGCATTTTCGCCTGTTGTGATCTTCAGAGGCGCCGACCATGCATCCTTTACTCCAGAAACCACGTAGAGAGACCAATTACCGTTTTCTTTGGGGTCCCTCCCGCTCCAGGCTACCCATATCCTCCCGTTTTCATCTTCTGTTGCACATGGGGTCTGGTTGAAGCCTGGAGTACTTGCCGAAGTGAGTTCCGAAGGCAGGGACCATGAGTGCGAGGAGGTATCAAAGCCTGAAGCGAGAATCTTCTGGTTCCCGGATTCAAGGACGTCCCAACCCATCGTCTCCCTGAAAATAAGCCGTTTTCCTGACTTTGTTGTCAAGGCAAAAGGATATCCGCCGTTCTCGCAATCATCAATTTTTTCTTTTACTTCTGTGACTGCGGATGGCCTTCCTGCCAGGTCCCCGGCACATACCCCGAGTGTGGAAGGATAATGCTGGTTCCAGGCTCCCCAGAATTTCCCGTGATTATCAGCAGAAAGGCTTATCCACCAGGCATTCGTGTACTCACTGATCTGTGGGCTCCTGACGACTTCAAGTGGTCGTATGCTATCCGTCATACCATCCCTGATGATCCTGTAATAAGGGAATCTGAAATTTGCTTTCCAATATGTCCATGCAATGGCCATGCTGTTGTTCTTCCCGCTGACCACTGAGGGTGTCACAGCATCGCAGGGCAAAATCTCGGAGATCATGATACGGTCCGACAATCTCTTTCCGTCCCAACACCTGCCATAAACACGGTAAAACCCATCCCTGTCGTTGAGGTAGAATACCCAGACCTTATTATTGCAAACTGAGACAAGCGGGTCGTAACTGTATGATTTGTCGCATTCTACAGCCATGCTCACAGGCTTCTTTGCTTCCAGTGATGAAAGCAGGATATCGCCTTTTTCTTCCCATGCCACCCATATCCTGCCTTCCTGGTCCCTGGCAAAGGATGGGAACCTGCATCCTGCAACTCCCAGGGTGTATTCTGTTCCGTACCTGTAAGCTTTTTCGAGCGGTTTGGCGATAACGACCTTGTGTTCGGGCAGTGACTTTGAGACCGGTATTTTGCAGATTCCTTTGCATTCAGGGCTTCCCATATATGAAATGGTCCGGGGTTCTGAATAAACCCAATTATAAACATCCGTCTTGTCAAAGAATCCCTGGAGTAAAAGCCTTGTTCGCGCAGTTGTTGCAGTGCAGGAGGATACACTGAAATCCACGCTGTTGTCGTAAAACCCTTTCAGGCACTTACTCCCCCTGATTTTCAGCATAAAGTACTTTTCGGGGTTCCGGGGATTCGGCAGGCAGGCCGAAAAAGCTATTGTATCAAGACCGAACCGGTAGTTCCCGATGATCAGCGCAGAATCGCCATCAATCCTGAATGGTGTTTTAATACCTGAAAGAAGCCCCCTGAATCCTCCCCTGAAGGATCCCACGAAATAAACGTGCCGGCTTAGATCGGTGGTTGTGACCTCACTGAGGAATTTTACCGTATAGCACTTTGCCCTGGCTGCAAATTCCTGTTCACTCTTTTGGCGGGCCGTGTCCCCGTCGGGTATCACGCAGACAGCCTCATAGTGCTCGTTCTCATAGATAAGACGGCTTGCAAAATGAAGATCCCCGCTTGGTTTGAATTTTATACCTGAGTCGTTCCACAGGGTCATCCGAAGTGCATAGAACATGGAATCATAAGGGGAAAGATAGCCTTCGGGTATTTTTACGATCTGCTTCCCTGCCCTGAAGGCAAGAACAGAAGGAAAGCCGTCCTGGTGATACTGATGCAGGAGCGGGGGATAGGTGAGGGTCGAATTCTGTGAATCCCTGTAATGCAATACAAAAGTATACACATCCAGCTGTGGGTTGAAGAGGCATTGGGTGAAACTTACGCCTCCCTTCTGACAGTTGACTTCGAGGTAATTCTTCGACGTAAAATACCCGTCAACAAGGCAATACCCGCAATTGGCCGAAGAAAATGGCTGGACAACAGTTGTTTTCGGAGATCTGATGAGACTGTCAAAAGCGATTGGGTTTCCCCAGAGATCTTCTGCTTTTCTCACAATTGTATCCTGAGCTTTCAGTGCCTGTGAGCAAACCAACAAGCATACCGTGGTTAAAATTACTTTTTTCATTCGTAATTCGATATTCATATTCGACATTCGATATTCTATCAGTACCCTCCGTCAACATTCCAAGCCCTGGATGGATTATCCCTCCTGAGCGTAAGGTTCCCGCTGGCAGTATCCCCTGAAGGAAAGCGAATGACAAAGGGAACATAATCCCCAGGATAAAGCCCTGACCGGAATGCCTCGCCCAGCTTTACAAGCCTGATCCCACGATAGGTCTGGAGCAGGGTTTTCAATGCATTTCCGCCCGAAAGAGCTTCTACAGGAATCAGTTTGCCCAGCTGCTTCACATCCCTGGTTGAGATCGCATCGAAGAAAAGGCGGGCTGCCTGCACACTGCTGATATCTTTGATCCCACCACGGTTGACACTGTCCAATTCAGAAAGCAGGATGACAGGGATGTCGGTTGTGGGAAAAAACTTCAGCAGGGAATCCGGGATTGGCTGGTTATAGCTGATCCGTTCAAGACGGATTACTGAGATGTCATGTTGGCCGGCTTCAACTGAAACCTCCATGGATTCGGGAAGCATGGTAGCTTTGCTGAAAGTGTAGACCCGGGTGTTGTTTGACTCCTCAACAGAGGAGTTCAGGGCGAAAGAGTTGCGGAAATTTCCCAGGGCTTTTGCCTTTATTGTCAGAATGAGCTTCCCGTCTTTTTCGTCAATCCGGCTGGTGGAATTATGGCTGTGTGCAAGCTCTTTCTCCGATTCAAGGAGCCTTGCCGGGTCGAGAAATATCTTCATCCAGCTTACAAAACCAGCTTCGGGGTTTCCTTTCATAACATAGCCGGAGCCTGAAATCACCATATACTGGTCCTTCCCGTCCATAAGCACCATACGGCCCTCTTTTTCCATTCTCCACTTCGGCGGAGGACCGAAGCTCTTCCACAGGCGGCACTCCAGGAAACTTCCTGAGGGATCGATAAAATCTATGTTTTCATATTCCCTTGTTCTGATGCTGAATGTCATCTGAACCGATTTCAGGTCCAGCATGGCTAGTAAGGAACGGTTGATGAGCTTTTCAGCGGCAACGGCCGGGTTGCGGACGCTGACCAGGACAAAGATCAGTGCGATCGTGGCAAGGAATAGGACTGTTGCAGCAATCCTCAAGGTTTTTTTCCATAGGAATTCTTTATTCGCACTTGTGCGGTCACCCGGTTCCGGATTGTCTTCCTGCCTTATCTCCTGAAGAAGGCTCTCACCGAATCCTGTCCTTGATAAATTCCGGCGGCCTGAGCTGATCATTGAAGCAAGCCTGGAAATTTCAATATAATATTGCCGACAGTCTTCGCAATTCTCAATATGTAGCATAAGCCTTTCCCTTTCCGCATGGGAAAGGGAATCATCAAAGAGATCGGCAATCCTGTCATGGATGAATTCACAGCGTATCATATGCCTCCTTTTTTTTATACAAGCCCGAACGAAGTTTGCTCATTCCATACGAAAACCTTGATTTAACAGTGGTCACGGGCGAAGAAGTGATATCGGCGATATCGGCGAAGCTCATTTCCTCGACCAGCCTGAGCCTGATCACAAGGGACTGGTCAGCAGGAATGTTTTCTAGCATGATGTTGACACGCATGGCTTTTTCTTTCTGGATCATTGACGATTCAACAGGTTCTTCACATCCCTGGAAGGGTTCTTTTGTGCTTAACCGGATAAACGTTTCCCTTGTCTCTTTTCTCCTGATGAGGTCCATGCAGGAGTTCGAGATCATACGGTGAACATAATTCAGCGGCCTGGTTATGCCGTTGAGTTCCGACCTGTTGCGGAAAGCTTTCAGAAGGACATCCTGAACGATATCTTCTGCATCTTCAATGTTTCCGAGATGGGAAAATGCATGTCTTATGAAACCTTCAAGCCCGTTCCTGACGAATGATTCGAACTCGCTGGCAGACTGAGGAAATTGCTGAATATCGGCTGACATTATTTTCGGGGTTTCAGTATATAGACGTACACTGCCTGAAAAAAGACTTAAATGTCTCACAATTTTTATAAAAATAAAAAGCCCGCTGTCAAAATAAACAGCGGGCTCACATCAAGTATTAACCAAAAAACCAATCTTTAAATCCTGTATTCAGCGATGATGTCTGCAACTCCATCGGGAGCAACGCGCCCATAAACTTTTTCACCGACAAGGACGACCGGGGCCAGTCCGCAGGCTCCGACGCATCTCAGGCAGCTCAGCGAAAACCTTCCGTCGGGTGTGGTCTCGCCGACCTGGATGTTCAACTGACGTTTGAACTCTTCAAGCACTTTCTCTGCTCCACGCACATAGCAAGCGGTTCCCAGACAGATTGAAACAGGGTTCTGTCCTTTGGGCTGCATAGTGAAGAAAGAATAAAATGTTACTACTCCGTACACATGTGCCACGGAAACATTAAGTTCTTTCGCTATCACTTCCTGGACTTCGGCAGGCAGGTATCCGAAAATCCCCTGTGCCTTATGAAGCACATTGATCAGCTCGCCTTTTTCGTAATTGAATGATTTGCAGACATCCTTGAGTTCCTGGAGCTTTGTTTCTGCTAATTTTATTTTTGCCATATCTCTTCGTGATGAATGTAATGGTCGTTTTTAATCGCTATTTTTTATTTGCACACGGTACATACATAGTACATGATATCATTATTCTTCCACAAACACCCCTGCACTTTTATCAAAGTAGTGTGTATGCAAAAGATGGTGCGACTTTTCTCCGCAGGGTTTTCCCAGAAATTCCCTGTACAATTCCTGTATGAAAGGATTCTCATGGGATTTTCTGATAAGTTTGCCCGCGTCTTCACGGTAGATGGCGGAAGATCTCTTCTTGATGATCTCCGAATCGCCATGATGAAAGGGCTGCCCGCCTCCTCCTATGCATCCTCCGGGGCAGGCCATGATCTCGATGGCGTGGAACTGGCTTTTACCGTCCCGTATATCCTCAAGCAGTTTGCGCGCATTGCCCAGTCCATGGGCAATCCCGATGTTTATTGGAAGACCGTCGAAATCGATGGTGGCTTTGCGGACATTTTCAAGACCGCGGAGTTCAGTAAAGTCGACCTTCTCCAGTTTTTTCCCGGTATATAATTCATATGCTGTACGGCAGGCAGCCTCAATTACTCCTCCCGTTGCGCCGAAGATGACGGCTGCTCCGGTGGATTCTCCCAGCGGTTGATCAAAGTCTTCATCAGGAAGTGCATTGAAATCAATATTCGACTGCCTGATGAGGTGTGCCAGTTCACGTGTCGAAAGAGAATAATTCACATCCGGATCGCCATTCACTTTAAATTCATCGCGCTGGCATTCATATTTTTTAGCCAGGCAGGGCATGATGGAGACCACGATCATGTTTTTCCGGTCTATCCCTAGTTTTTTTGCAAAATATTCCTTGGCAATGGGGCCGAACATTTGCTGTGGCGATTTTGCCGTTGAAGGGATATCCCTCATTTCGGGGAAATGATGTTCGAAAAAGTTAACCCAGCCTGGGCAGCAGGATGTGAGTATCGGAAGCTTTACATCCTTGTCACCCTTGAGGTAACGGGTAAGACGATCGAGTAGTTCCGTGCCTTCTTCCATGATCGTAAGGTCAGCGGCGAAGTCAGTGTCGAATACATAGTCAAATCCAAGTCGTCTAAGTGCGGCGACCATCTTACCCGTTACAAGGGTGCCTGGCATGAGGCCAAATTCTTCTCCTAAAGCAGCTCTGACGGCGGGCGCTGTCTGTACAACAACAGTCTTTACAGGATCAGCGAGAGCATTGATAACGTTACGCGAGTGGTCAACTTCGGTCAGGGCACCGGTGGGGCATACTGATACACATTGTCCACAGTAAGTGCAGGGAGATTTCTCGAGATTCATTTCGAATGCCGGGGCCACCACTGCCATGAACCCTCTGTTGACGGCCGACAGCGCGCCAACCGTCTGAACGTCGTTACACATCATTTCACACCGCCGGCACATGATACATTTATCCACATCACGGATGATAGCAGGGGAAGTGTCCTTACGGTATTTCGACTGCTCGCCCTGGTAGGGTAATTCCCTCACGCCGAGTTGCTGTGCCATGCTCTGGAGCTCACAACTCCCCGATTTGGCACAGGTAAGACATTCAGCAGGATGATCCGAGAGTATAAGCTCCAGAACGGTTCTGCGTGCGTTCAATACCCTTATGTTGTGGGTGTAAACTTCCATACCCTCTGCAACCACAGTAGTACAGGCTGGTGCGAGATTCCGTCTCCCCTTGACTTCAACCACGCAAACGCGGCATCCGCCCGGACGGTTTTCAATGTTCATGTCCTTCAGTTCGAAGAAGCAAAGGGTAGGTATATCGATGCCAACGGTCTTGGCTGCCTTTAAAAGCGTGGTATTTTCAGGAACCTCTGTGGTCTTTCCGTCAATGATAAGCTTTATCCTTTTCATAACGTTCCTTCCTTATTAATTGATTATGATTGCATTGAATTTGCATTTTTCCATGCAGGCCCCGCATTTGATGCATTTTGCCTGGTCGATAAAGTGAACCTGTTTGCGCTCACCGCTGATTGCGTTTACCGGGCAGTTTCGTGCACAAAGCGTACAGCCTATACATTTTTCGTCCACAACCAGGTATTGCATCAGGGATTTACAAACCTTCGAGCGGCATTTTTTATCATTCACATGCTCGAGGTACTCTTCCATAAAGTTGTCGATGGTCGAAAGCGCCGGGTTGGGGGAGGATTGTCCAAGCCCGCACAACGAAGTGTCTTTGATCACTGTTCCCAGGTTGCGCAGCTTGTCGATATCTTCCATCGTTCCGTTGCCCTGGGTTATTTTTTCAAGAAGTTCATGGAGGCGTTTGTTCCCTATTCTGCAGGGAGAGCATTTCCCGCAACTTTCTTCAACCGTGAACTGCAGGTAAAACTTTGCAATGGCAACCATACAGTCATCTTCGTCCATAACAATCAAGCCTCCCGATCCCATCATTGAACCGGCGGCAATAAGGTTATCGTAGTCAATGGGAGTGTCGAGGTGTTTCTTTGTAAGGCAACCGCCCGATGGCCCGCCTGTCTGGGCAGCCTTGAATTCTTTCCCGCGCTGTATCCCGCCTCCGATCTCATAGATGACTTCGCGAAGGGTCGTGCCCATGGGGACTTCCACCAGGCCGACATTGTTCACCTTTCCGGCAAGGGCAAAAACCTTCGTGCCTTTTGATTTTTCCGTCCCGATGGATGAGAACCATTCCCAGCCCCTGTTTATGATCACGGGGACATTGGCAAAGGTTTCGACATTATTGACGTTTGTTGGTTTTTTAAGATATCCTTCTACGGATGGGAAAGGCGGTTTCACAGTAGGTTCGCCACGGAGGCCTTCCATGGAATGAATGAGAGCTGTTTCCTCTCCGCAGACGAATGCTCCTGCACCATAACGGATTTCAATGTCGAAGTTAAACCCGGTTCCCAGTATGTTTTCGCCAAGCAGACCCATCTCCCGGGCCTGTTTCATGGCAATCTTTAATCTTTCAACAGCAAGGGGATACTCGGCACGGATATAAATGAGTCCTGCCGATGCCCCGGTACAATAACCGTTTATCGTCATGGCCTCAAGCACTGAATGAGGATCACCTTCGAGAATCGACCTGTCCATGAATGCCCCCGGATCACCTTCGTCGGCATTGCAGACCACGTATTTCTGGTCGGCCTGCACATTGCGAGTAATCTCCCATTTAAGGCCGGCTGGAAATCCGCCGCCGCCGCGACCGCGGAGGCCCGACTTCTTGAGTTGTTCTATCACAGCCTCAGGCGTCAGTTCGGTGAGCACCGTGGCCAGCGCCATATATCCGTCGCGTGCTATGTAATCTTCGATCTTTTCCGGATCGATCACGCCGCAATTCCTTAATGCTATTCTGATTTGCTTTGCCATATAGTTGTTAGCTCTGACATTTGGGTTCTTATCTGGAAAGTAGCGGATTGTGAGTAATCAAATGGCGAAGGAGTGAAATTTTGAAGCTTCGCTTTTTGCCACCTTGCTTCCCGCTGCCCATTTATGCTGTTTCATAATTTATCGGAATAATTCCTTCAATAAGCTCGCCTTTTCTGATAAACCGCTCAATGATCTCGTCGGCTTTTCTGGTATCGACAAAGCCAAACATGACGGGGTCTTTGCCAGGTATAGTGATCTCTATCGTAGGTTCGGCATAGCAAAACCCCATGCAACCGACTTTACTGACCCTGGCAGGGATATTGCGCTTGCTTAATTCCTGTTGCATATATTCAAAAACAGGTTTTGAACCGGATGCAATCCCGCATGTCGCCATGGTTACTTTCACCTGTATAGTACTCTGCGGATCGTCCTTTTGCGACAAAGCCACCCTTTTCATCTTCAGGGTTTCCCGAAGATCCTTTAAGGATTTTACTGATTCAAGTTTTAACATAAACTGAAGTTTATCAGTAACTTATAAATTTATTTTAGTTTAATTGGCCGTACGTTCCCGAATTTCACACTGCAAAATTACACTCTATATTTTTAATGTGCAAGGATTTTATGTTATTTTTTTCACATTGTTAATAAATTCACAGAGAAAGAGAATAAACCCCACAAAAATACAGTCTCAACAATTAGAATTCAGTAAAAATAGTAATTTAACTGTTCATTGGAAACCTTTGCAAAGGTATTCTTCCAAATTCTATCCGAAATCCTGACGATATAATCAATAAACGGATACAAAAACCAAAACCTTGTTTGTGTTTACCAATAGCAATTTTTCGTATTTTTGAATTATTGCAGATATAAGTAATCCTTTTGCTCAGATGTCTTTCACGCGACTGGTACCAAAGCTTTTCCTTTTATCAGTTTTCATTTTCCATGCTACAATGCCTTTCCGCGCAGATGCCCAGCTTTATCCCGTTCGGATCTATACTGAAACTGACGGATTGGCAAGTTCGACTGTTTACGGGATCGTCCAGGATTTTAAAGGAATACTGTGGATTGCCCGGCGGTCGGGCATTTCTTCTTACGATGGTTCGGCATTCCGTAATTATAATATCTCCGATGGTCTGAAACCTGCATCCTGCTTTTTTTTAAGACTGGATGAACACGGAAAATTATGGTCATTCCCTGAGAAAGGATATCCATTCATAGCTAATTATGAGATGGACAGGTGGATAACACTGACCGTCGACCCCCACGGGGACTACCCGGGTCCATCCACTTATACAAGTTTCGAAGTTTACTATAAAGGTGACACTCCAAAGTTTCTCGTGGGTACCGACTATTCAGGGATCATGATCTTTAATAAAGGACAATGGCTCAGATATTCCCAGAAGGATGGGCTTTCATCAGACAAAGTGAGTGCAGTGAACTTTTTTAACGGTGAAATATATATTGCAACTGATAAAGGATTATGCGTTCTAAGTGAAGACGGAAAAATCCGTGATGTTTCCTCAAGGCTGGATCTTCCATCCGATTATATTATTGCTATGACCGTGGAAGGTGAAAAAATGTGGATTCTCGGTGAGTCATGGCTCGGATACCTTCAGGACGGGAAGTTCTCACTTGTGATTTCAGGTTTCAGCATTAAGGACAGCCGGCTTGGATATCACGGTTTTATCTATACCCATGAAAACGATCAGGTCGTTTTTGGAAATGCCTCCTGTGTTTTTTTCTATTCTCTGTCGGGCGGAAAACTGGAAAGCCTGGGCCGTCATAATGGATTGATCTCTGAAGGAGCTACATCTGCACTGATTGACAGGGAAAACAACCTCTGGATCACCGGTTACAGGGGGATTATAAAAATCAGCTCCCGCAGGTTTACTAGCTATTTTGAACATGATGGGCTCGCCAGCAATGAAGTCGCTTCGGGTCTTGAAACATCAACGGGCCATTTCGTTTTTGGCCATGAAGGTGCGTTGAGTTTTTTTGATGGAAAATCCTTTTCCCATCAGTTTTTTAAAATCGGAAAAGGATTCCAGGGATATAACTCAAGGGTTCTCGATATAAAAAAGGATAAAGGGAATAATTTATGGATCGCAGCCAACGTGCTTGGGCTTGGTTTGCTTAAGCCTGACCAGCAGATAGTCTGGTTTCATGAAGCTCAGGGTTTAAAAGGAACAGTTTATTCGGTCGACATCCTGGATGACGGAACTGTATACGCAGGTTCTACAAAAGGTCTTTACAGATTCTTGCATGGCAGGTTTGAGCCTGTTCAGCTGCCAGGCATAGAGAACGTCGCGATCAGGAAGGTCTTTCATGATATTTCCGGGAATTTATTTTTTGCAACTCTCACCAATGGATTGACCGAATGGGTAAAGCCCCGTGTACTCAATTTTCAATGCCGCGATAATAAACTTGCCAATAATGTATTCAGCTTATTCATTGATTCACATAAAAGAAACTGGGTTGGGACTGCAGCTGGTTTATACACCATCAGCGGGGACTCCCTGGTCAGGTTTAATGATCATAGTCTGGCAATAAGCAGACCGGTTTACCTGATCCTGGAGGATAAATACGGACGATTGTGGTTTGGCACCGATAACGGTCTTTACAGATGGGACGGCAATGCAACACAGCATTATACAGTGGCCGACGGCCTATCCGGCCAGGAATTGAACAGGGGGGCTGGTTTTCAGGATTCCTCAGGTAACATTTGGTTTGGCACAAACAACGGTCTGACTGTCTTCCGGCCTGAATATGACTACAATATATCACAGATGCCCGGCCCGGATTTGTCTTTCCAGTATATGGTAGCCGGAAAAGATACATTCAACCTGAAGAAGGATGTGGAATTGCCCTACGATCTGAATGATTTTCAATTCCATTTTCGTGCCATTTCCTTTATTAATGAAAAACAGATCATGTTCAGGTACAAAATGGAAGGTATCGATACTTCGTGGTCCGGGGAATTTAATTTACCTGATAATCAGTTTGATTTTTTTAACCTTGGACCGGGACGTTACAGGTTTTGGATCAAGGCAAGGAATGCCATAGGTATATGGAGCGAAGCAGTCTGCTCTCCCATGATTACGATCCACAGGCCCTTTTGGTCACAATGGTGGTTCCTTGCTACCATCCTGCTATTAATTGCCGGCTTCGCTTATTTACTCATACGTTTCATACTTTCAACACGATACCGGAAAAAACTGGTTGAAATGGTCGAAATCCGGACCAGGGAACTGGAAAAATCGGAATCCATGCTCAGGGAGAGTAACAAGGCAAAGGATAACTTCTTTTCCATTATTGCACATGACCTCAGAAGCCCGTTCAATGTCATGCTGGGTATGCTTGACCTGCTGATCACTGAGTATGATGATTATTCGGATACTGAGAGGCAGATGATCCTCAACCGTCTGAAAAATGCTTCACTTCGTACGATAGACCTGCTTGATAACTTATTAACCTGGGCCAGGGGGCAAAGGGAGCTTCTTCCCTTCAGCCCGGGAAACATCAATATTCATGAACTTCTCAAACATAATATCTCTCTTGTTGAACCTGCCGCCCAATCCAAGGACATCTTAATAAAGCTGAACGGTCAAGACAACATTTGTGCTTATGCCGATCGTAACATGATGAATACAGTGGTCAGAAATCTGATTTCCAACGCGATAAAGTTTTCCTTCCCCGGCGGTTTGATCACTGTTGACCTTTCACTGCAGGAAAACCGCACTGTTCTCGTTTCGGTAAAAGACAATGGTTTCGGAATGAATCCGGAGATTCTGGGAAACCTCTTTAAAATCGAATACCGTATGGTTACGAAAGGGACCAATAATGAAACAGGAACGGGCCTCGGATTAATTCTTTGCAAGGATTTTATCACCAGGAACAATGGAGAGATCAGGGTGGAGAGTGAAGAAGGAGCCGGAAGCACATTTTATTTCACGTTACCGGCCGGCTTTATGGAGCCTACGTTCAGGGATTCTTCTGTCCCGCAATCAGCCTGAACCCGTTCCCATGGATATTAACGATCTCTATCGAAGGATCGGCTTTAAGGGATTTGCGTAGCCTGGCAATGAACACATCCATGCTTCTGCCATTAAAATAATTATCAGCTCCCCAGATAGTTTCCAGCGCCTCTTTTCTTATCAGAATTCCGTCTTTGACGGTACATAACATTTTTAGCAGATGGGCTTCTTTTGGAGAAAGTGTCTGTGTTTGCCCGTCAATAGTGAGGGCTCGAAGCAGGTAGTGGAATGAGAACCTGCCAATGACGAATTCAGTGTTCTCAGACTCATTCCCGGAAGTTGATTTCCGCTTCAGGATGGCGGCGATTTTATATAGCAGGACTTCAGAATCAAATGGTTTTGTGATATAATCATCTGCCCCCGTTTTAAATCCTTCTAGCATATCACTTTTCAAGGATTTTGCCGTAAGGAAAATAAACGGGATCATCGAATTTATCTTTTTGATCTCCCTTGCAAGAGTGAACCCATCCATCTCGGGCATCATGACATCCAGGATGCATATATCATATGGCTGGGTCCTGAACGCCGACAACCCCTGCTTCCCGTCAACCTTCAGTGTGACCTTATAATCATTCATCTCCAGATACGATTTCATGATCGATCCGAAGTTTGGATCATCCTCCACAAGCAATATTTTTTTAGCTTCCATTCCTCTTAAGTGGTTAATGATTGGCGATTGGCGAATAGCGAATGGTTCAGGGAATATTAATTCTTCATTCAACTTCCAATATTCTACATACAACATTCAATATTCAACATTCTACATTCTTCATTCACTCCTTCATCCCTTCATAAACAACCTTCTCTCCCTGTCCCGGGATATAGGACAGGCTTATTTCAAAGCGGCTGCCTTTTCCCAGTTCCGAATGAAGGCTGATCTCTCCGTGATGGGCCAGCACGATAGCCCTTACATAACTTAATCCAAGCCCGAATCCCTTAACATTGTGAATATTTCCTGATGTAACCCTGAAAAATTTATCGAATACTCTCCTCTGGGTTTCCTGGCTCATCCCCGTACCGTGATCTTCCACTCCAAAGCAAAACTTCTCCCCCCTGTTGAAGGAGAAAACATTGATCTCCGGCCTGGACCCGGAATATTTATTTGCGTTGTCCAGTAAATTCATCAAAACATTCCGCATATGATCCTCGTCAGCGAGAACTTTCGGATTGGTCGCCTCGAGTTTCGTACTCAGAGCCCCCTCCCGTTTTTCAATCTGCAGGCGGTAATGGCTTACTGCCCGTTCTATCATTGAATGCATATCCGTAACAACGGGCCTGAGTTTGAAGTCGCGGCTGTCGAGAAGGGCCATCTGCAGCACCTGTTCAACCCTTGTATTCATCCGGTTGTTTTCTTCCTTGATGATCCTTGTGAAGTCCCGGATCTTATCAGGTTCCTGGATTACCCTTGAGTTAACGATAGAGTCGGCGGCAATCGAGATCGTGGCGATCGGCGTCTTGAATTCATGCGTCATGTTGTTGATGAAATCCGTTTTGATGTCGGATATCTTTTTCTGGCGTATCATGACTACGATGCTGGCACCTGATGTAAGAACGATCACAAGGGTGAAAATCAAAGAACCAACCATCAGGAGGGAAAGTGAGTTCAGTATTCTGCTCTTCTGCCCGGGGAAAAACAAAAGAAGCTGGTTTGGCTTGGTAATAAGGTCATTTGGAAACAAGCTTATCCTGTGTTGGGTGTTCAGGTTTTCTGGCCTGAAGTTCTGTGAACTCACGACAATTTTATTTGTATCACTTGAAGGTGAATATACAGCAAATTCATATGAAAGCTGAATATCTTTATCGGCTAGAGCTTTGTGGATCAGCTGGTCCAAAGTGTCCTTGTTTACCCGTTCGGAGATAGTCTTTGGCCTGGTCTCGGATTCAATTGTAAGCTTTTGAAGAATATTCTGAAGCCTTCTGGCTTTTTCGGTAAGCTTTTTTACATGTTCATCAGGTTCAGGCCCGGAAAGCGGAAACCGGGGGCCGGGAGGTTGACCGTTTGGCATATGCGTCGCGAATTGCCTGACAGAAGGCCGGAGAGCGGAGGCATAATTAGGGAAGTTGTTATAAAGATGTATGGAATGCTCCTGAGGTAAGTTCGGTGCTCCTGGATATATTGACCAGAATTCCTCTACATTATATTCGAAATCCGGGTCCCTGTCCATCATCCCCTGTCCCCTGAAGATCGAATCAATTCTTTCAAGCTGGCGGTTGTCCCATTCGAATTGTATTTCACCGATCAGGGTGCGCATCTGGTCATTAAGGGTATCAAGCTGCACGGTTACCGTATGCAGATGTTTTATGACAGTATCGGTTCGCCTCCAACGCCCTGGCTGGATGCGGGCCATTTTCCGGCCAGGCTTCAAATGGAGCATGGGAGAATGAAGCAACCTTTTGTCGTTGTCGTCCTTGTACTCTTCAAGTATAGCTTTGACACTGTCGTTCATACTTGACCTGACAAGGAGATGGACGCTCTCCCTCGTTTCCAGCCTGCCCACCACTGTGCCCATGGCTTCATTTACGCTGCGGTTGAATTGGGCTTCCCTTACTTCGAAGGCATTCCTGATCCAAAAGAATTCTACGATGATGATCCCTGCCAAAGAAAGACAGATCAATGCAATCAGGATATATAGTTTCCTCTTGTTCATAAAACAAAATTAGTTAAAGCTTTGGCATTTAGGATAGAGATTAACGTTTCATTAACCAAGTTTAACGTACCATTAACATCTTGCACTTTAAGTTGGATTTAGCTTTGTGGCATAAAAAAACACACTCATGAAAGCACACTCTTTTCACCGCACAGCTGCTGTCCTAACAGGATCAGCCTTATTACTGCTTTTTCTTCTCGCTTCATTTTCCCTTCCTGCACAGGATAAAAAAGAGCAAAAAGTAACTGTTTATGCCTCCCCCGGTTCACAGGACAATCAAAATCAGCAGGGAGTATATAAGATCAAAATAATCAAGGATGATAACGGAAAGAAAGTCGTCATCGATACTACAATTTCAATAAAAGGCGGAATGGATAAGGAAAAGCTTGATGAGTGGATAGGGAACCTTGAAGGGCAGATGGCAGACCTTGAGGAGCAAATTAAGGATCTGCGGTTATCCTTTGGATCTTATAAGGATACTGCTGTGAATGATTCATCGGGCCATCGCAGGGCATATTCATTCAGGTTCCATTCCGGTCCATCCTGCCACGGGATCACCGGTTATGAGAATCCCGGTGAATTCAATTACCATTTTGAAATGCCGGATTTTCCCGAAATTCATGAATTTCCTGAACTGATGGAAAGGGATAGGGAAAACGGATGGCAGGGGCATTCGCAAGGCTCAGGGGTCCTGGTGATACCCGGTAGAGGGGGTGAGTCACTCAGGGATGTCCTTGGAAATATCCCGATGAGCAGGGTGAAATCTTACAAAATCATTGATAAAAAAGGCGGGAAACGGATCATCATCGACCTTGATAACCCTAAAATTTAAATCCGATCGTTCTTAACATACCGTTAGTTAATGATGTGTAAAAGCTGCCAGGGATTTGGCGGCTTTTTTCATTTTCTGCAGGCCGGGAAATGATGGAGCATACGGAAAATAAAAAAGCCGGGCATTGGTCCCGGCTTTTTAACCATTGTGCTATTAGTACCTCTTTCGCGGAGTGTAGTGTGTGTGTAGTAATTCGTGTGATTTATGGCCTAGAGGATGACCCAGGAATTCCTTGTAGATCATTTCAACATCCGGGTTTTCATGGGATTTGCGGACAGGCATACCCATATCTTCTTCATAGATTGCCTGCTTTCTCTTGGTACGGATCTCCTTGTTTGTCGGGATAGGCTGGCCCCCACCGCCGAGGCATCCGCCGGGGCAGGCCATGATCTCAATAAAGTGATAATGTGCCTTACCGTCTTTGACATCCTGCATAACCTTTTTGGCATGTGCAAGACCGTTAGCCACCACGCATTTCAGTTCCACTCCGTCCAGGAATTTCCATTCGGGCTTGGTCTTCTCAATTTTGACTGTTGCTTCGCGAACTTCGCCCTCGCTTCCCCTGACTATAGTAACATTCAGACCTTCAAAGGGAATTTCTCTGCCGGTAACGACTTCATATACGGTTCGCAGGGCTGCTTCCATTACACCGCCTGTTGTTCCGAAGATAACGGCTGCCCCTGTGGATGCACCCATAATGCTGTCGAAGTGTTCCTCGGGCAAAGCTTCAAAATCCAGTCCGGCCTGTTTGATCATGATCCCGAGTTCACGGGTGGTCAGTACAAAATCGACATCTTTATATCCGCTGGATCTCATCTCGGGACGGTTGGCTTCAAACTTCTTTGCCGTGCAGGGCATGATCGAAACTGAGACCACGTTCTTTGCATCCAGTTTCCGTTTCTGGCAATAATAGGTCTTTGCCAGGGCCCCGAACATTTGCTGCGGTGATTTGCAGGTCGACAGGTTCCCGAGGAATTCAGGAAACGTATGCTCAATAAACTTGATCCATCCAGGGGAACAGGATGTCGCCATAGGCAGGGAAACGTTCGGATCTTTATCAAGCAGAGCTTTCTTCAGCCGGGTAAGCAGTTCATTGCCTTCTTCAATAATAGTAAGATCGGCCGTGAAATCCGTATCAAGGACTGCATCGAAACCAAGCCTCTTGAGCGCGGAAACCATCTTGCCCGTCACGATTTTTCCCGGGGGCATTCCCAATGCCTCGCCCAGTGCTATACGCACCGCCGGGGCGGTCTGGACAACCACATGCTTGGTGGTATCATAGATAGCATCCCATACCTGGTCAATGTAATTCCTTTCGATCAGGGCTCCGGTCGGGCAGCGGTTTACGCATTGTCCGCAATTCGTACAGACGACTTCAAACAGCGGGTGCTCATAGAATGTCGAGATCTTCATCTTGTTCCCGCGGTAAGCAACACCAAGGGCGCTGACACCCTGAAGTTCCTCGCAGGTGCGGACACAGCGCTGGCAGCGGATACAACGGCTGTCATCCTTGATGATGGCGGTGTTGAACATATCAATGCTGTACTTATGGTCAGGCACAAGGTCAAGGAACATATGGTCGCCGGTAAGCATCTGCGAAGCCAGTCCCTGCAATTCACAGATACCGTTCTTATAGCATTTTGTGCAGTCGGCATTGTGTTCAGAGAGCAGGAGCTCGACGATATGCTTGCGTGCCAGCCTGACTTTCATGCTGTTAGTATGGATCACCATGCCTTCGGAAGCAGGGGTGGCACACGAAGCCGGGAGAGACTTTACTTTCTCCTGCTCCACGATGCAAACCCTGCAGTTCCCTGCAACGCAAAGGTCTTCGTGGTAACAAAGTGTCGGGATATGTATATTGAGCTGTCGGGCAGCTTCGAGGATAGTTGTACCCTCGTCAACGCTTATCTGTAAACCGTCGATGGTAAGATTGACCTGTTTTGGGGATTCGTTTTTAGTGTTTTTCATGTTCTTGTTCCTTTAGTAAATCATTTCTTCTTTGAAGTTATAGACAATGGATGAGAAGGAATTGGCAACGGATTGCCCGAGCCCGCACTTTGCGGTGAGTTTCATGCTCTCTGAAAGTTTCATAAGCTGGTCGAGATAACCTGCTTTCTTCTCGCCTTTTTTGACCGCTTCAATCCCTTTGCGGAGCTGCTGGCATCCCACCCGGCAGGGTGTGCATTGCCCACAGGACTCCTCTTCAAAGAATTCGAGGTAGTTATGGAGGACATTATACATAGACCTGGAACTGTTGAAAAGCATCATCGACCCTCCGGTGGGAACGCCTTCAAATCCGATCACAGTATCCTTGAATTTTTTCCGGGGAACGCAGAAACCGGAAGCGCCTCCCACCTGCACTGCCTTGGCGTCTCCATCTCCGAATTCATCGACGAAACGGTCCAGGGGCATACCAAGCTCAAGCTCATAGATCCCTGCAATGGGCGTGTCGCCCGAAACTGAGAATACTTTTGACCCTCTTGAGTCGGAAGTGCCGAGAAGCTTGAACTGTATGGGCCCCAGCCTCATAATCATCATGACATTCACAAAAGTCTCAACATTGTTGATCACAGTGGGTTTTCCCATATAACCGTATGTGGTTGGATAAGGTGGTTTGTTCCTTGGTTCACCGCGGTTCCCTTCCATGGATTCAAAAAGGGCGCTTTCTTCACCACAGATATAAGCCCCGCTTCCCTGCCTGATCTCAATCGTGAAATCCAGGCCGATGTTCCTGGCATGCGTATGATAATAATCCAGTTCCTTCAGGAGGTCGGGTAGTAGAAACTTGTACTCCCCGCGAAGGTACATGTAGCCTTTCCTGGCACCAATGACTTTTCCGCAGATAGCCATGCCTGAGAAAACCTTCCTCGGAACACGGGTCAGGATCTCACGATCCTTAAAAGTTCCTGGTTCACCTTCATCCGCATTGCAGATTACATATTTTTCGTCACTCGGCACCTGAGATGTCAACTTCCATTTCATGGCCGTTGGGAAACCGGCACCTCCGCGGCCGCGAAGCCCGGACTCCAGAAGATCATCCAGGATCTCGTCGTTTGACCGCTTTATCGTATCGCTTAGAACCTTATATTTTACATTGGAGTATTCCCCGAAGATCAGGTCAACTCGTTTTAGCTTGGTATCGGACATTTCGAAATCTCCTTATGTTTGATTATTTATGCATGTATTCACTTAAAATGTCATGAACCTTTTCGGGAGTAAGCCCCGAATAAGGTACTTCATTGATCAGCATGGCAGGCCCTTCATGGCACCAGCCAAGGCAGTTGGTCTCAAGCAATGTGAATTTCTTGTTGGGAGTCGTTTCACCAACCTTGATCTTCAGCATGTCTTCGATAGTCTGGATGATCATTTTCTTCCCGTGCATATCACAGGTGATCGTTTTGCAAACCCGGATTACAAACTGACCCCGGGGCTCAGTTTCCAGGAAGGCATAAAAAGTCGCAGTCCCGTAAACCTGGGCAGCTGAAAGATCGAGCTCTTTCGCAATCTCCGTCATGTCCTGGTCGGAGATGTAGTTCTTTTTTGCAATCACCCCCTGAAGAATTGGCATAAGACTGGTACGGTTTCTGCCGTGCAGCTCAACTAATTCACCGATGTAATTGTTGTTATTGTTAGCCATTGTATATTGATTTTTAATACGTTACGAAAAAATATTTTTTTTTCACGAACCTGTGCGCAAAATTACATTTTCTTTTGTTAAAAACTTAACAATTAAGAAATATTTTTTTAACTTTACAAGAATTATACTGGCTATGAAAGCTTTAAACTACAGGTTAATAATGCAATGGATACTATGGCTGATAGCTGTTCATTCCATTTGCTTCGGGCTTGCCCTGATTATTTTTCCGGCAGGCTGGATAGAATTTTTCGGGTTTCAGCTTCAGGAAAAATTTTTTGCTGACCAGGGTGGTGTTTTTCACTTGATCATCAGTCTTGCATACATCATGGCGGCATTGGATCCGGAGAATTCAAAAAAATTCGTTATCCTTTCCTGTGTGACTAAATTTACTGCGGCTGTCTTCCTTTTCTCATATTATCTGTTTGACCGGCAAATATTCATGGTATTAATTTCCGGTTTTGGTGACCTGCTGATGGGGCTTGCCATCCTTATTTCATACCGACTCTATATCCGAATCAAATGAATACAAATCTTCCTTCCATTATCATCACCGGCGCGTCCGGTTTTGTGGGCAGGTATTTTCTTGATTTTATCAAGGAGCAGTATACGGTTTTTGCCATTGCACGGAGGTCGGCGAAAGAAGCAAACATCCAGGAGCATCCGAATATACAGTGGATACAATGGGATATTGCCCATTCGGCCCAGGTCAGGGAAGTTTTTAAGTTCATCCAGATGAACGGGGGGGCCGATTACCTCCTTCACCTGGCTGCTTTCTATGATTTCAGTTATTCGGATGACCTTGCCTATGAACGGACGAATATAGGGGGGACTAAAAACGTGATTGAACTGGCGAGACAGTTGAAAATAAAACGCTTTATTTTCGCCAGTTCCCTGGCTGCATGCAATTTTCCCGGCCCCGGGGGGACAATCAATGAAAAAACTTCTCCTGACGCAGATTTTGCTTATGCCAAGACCAAGAAGATAGGAGAGGCATTGTTACGCGACAATTCCAGGGACATACCGGCAATCGTTATACGCTTTGCCGCTGTGTTCAGCGATTTCTGCGAATACCCGCCATTGTACAAGTTCCTCGGGACCTGGCTTTCTAAGGGCTATGACTCAAGAATACTTGGAGGGAAAGGGGAATCAGCAGTGCCATATATTCATATCCATGATCTTGCAAGGCTGATTCTAACAGTTATCCAGAAAAGCCATCTTCTGCCCCAGTTTGATACTTATGCAGCAAGCCCTGATGGCAGCACATCGCATAAGGAGCTTTTTGAAATAGCGACAAGGAACTATTTCGGCATCCGTGTAAAACCCATTTTCATTCCCACCCTCATCGCCTATCCCGGTGTTGCTGCCAGGATCATCATGGGAAAACTTAAGCTTACTGCCGAACCTTTTGAGCGGTTCTGGATGCTCAAATATGTAGACCTCAAACTGGATACCGACGCTTCTTATACCAGGAATGTCCTTGGATGGGAACCCCTGGCCCGCCTGCATATCATGCGGAGGCTGATGTTCCTGCTGGCAAGGATGAAAAGCAATCCGTTGGAGTGGCAGGTGAAAAATGAAGCGGCATTAAGGCATATATCGGTCCGTACCAACCTGCTCATTTACGAGATCCTTTCCAGGGACAAGGAAAAACTGGTAAATGTCATTGCGGCCCGGGTGAGTTCCGAAAGCAATACCATCGATCTTTCGCACTACCAGCACATGGACCTGCAGGATCTTAACCTGATCCTCCTTACCCTTTTCAATGTGCTTTCGGCCACTATTCTCAATGGTGACCGGAGCCTCATCATCAACTACATGGAGGATCTTGCCCGGCCGAGGTTCGCGGAAGGATTTACGTCAGATGAGATCAGTTCCATGCTTGATATCTTCGCAGAGATCATCAGCAATCACTTGCTTCATTCAACCGATTACCACTTCAGCAAACAGGAACTTTACGACCATATCAGCATACCCTTACAGCTTGCACAGGATGAGATAGCTGATAAATACGAATTCCACCTGGGGCTTGCAAAGGAAGTTATCCTGAGGAAAAAAGTCAGGGTTACGATCGACGGGGATAGCGTTGTTATTGATGAGGGTCTTTCCATCCTTGATGCAGCCAGGTCATTGAAAATACATATTCCCACTCTTTGCTACCATAAGGACCTGAAGATTGCAGGAAACTGCAGGATATGCCTTGTGGAACTGGAAGGTTCCAAACAACTTGTTGCATCCTGTGCCACTCCCCTTGAAGAAGGCATGGTGATATCCACCAACAGCCTCCGTGTGAGGAATGCCCGGAAGGCCATGCTGGAACTGCTGCTTGCAGAACACTTTACAGACTGTACAAATTGTTACAAGAACGGAAAATGCGAGCTCCAGAATCTTTCTTCCGAGTTCAAGATCATCAATCCTACTTACATCCCCATGCATACTGAGGAAAAGATCAACCTCGACAGCATGTCGCCTGCAATCGTGAAGGATGACCGGAAATGTGTGAGATGCCAGCGGTGTGTAAGGACTTGTGACGAGATACAGGGTGTGAGCGCGGTTTGGGTTGCACATAAAGGAGGGCGGATGAAGATCTCGACATACCGCGGCAAACCACTTTATGAGGTCTTCTGCACGAATTGCGGACAGTGTATTGACCGTTGCCCGACCGGTGCGCTTGTTGAGCGGAATTATATCGAGGAAGTCTGGAATGCCATATGGAATAAGGAAAAACACGTGATCGTACAAACAGCTCCTGCAGTGAGGGTGGCAATAGGTGAGGACCTCGGCATTGAACCAGGGAAACGGGTAACGGGCAAGCTGGTTACTGCCCTGCGCCGGCTTGGCTTCGATAAAGTTCTCGATACAGCCTTCTCTGCTGACATTACAACAATTGAAGAAAGCACTGAATTCCTTGAACGGCTGCGGCGTAAACTGGATTATAAAGACCCCGGGATCAGCCTGCCTATGATTACTTCATGTTCCCCTGCCTGGATTAAATACTGTGAACATTATTTCCCCGATGTTCTTCCCCATCTTTCCACCTGCAAGTCGCCCCAGCAGATGTTCGGTACACTGGCAAAAACTTACTATGCCAAGAAAATGAAGATCAGACCCGAGGATATGGTTACGGTTTCCATCATGCCCTGTACTGCTAAAAAATTCGAGGCCGACCGGCCTGAAATGAGGGCCAGCGGCTTCAAGGATGTAGATTATGTGCTGACTACGCGTGAACTTGCCATTATGATCATACAGGCGGGCATCGATTTTAAATCCCTTCCCAATGACCATTATGACACACTCATGGGAAAATCTTCCGGGGCCGGCCTTATCTATGGGGCTACCGGTGGGGTTATGGAATCGGCCTTACGTACTATCTATGATAAGATAACAGGAAAGAATATACCGTTTGAGAATATGGTGATAAAGCCGGTCCGTGGTATGGATGGCGTCAAAGAACTAATGCTCCCTGTTGATGGCTGCCTTGAACAATGGAGTTTCCTGAATGGGATGGAATTGAAAGTCGCAGTTGCCCACGGACTTGCCAATGCCAAGTCGCTGATGCAGATGGTGCGTGCCGGCAAATCCCCTTATCATTTCATAGAGATCATGGCTTGCCCGGGGGGATGCTTAGGTGGCGGCGGACAACCTATTCCGACAAATCCTGATATACGGCTTAAACGTGTCCAGGCACTCTATGCTGAAGAAATGGGAATTGAACTAAGGAAGGCTCATGAAAACCCAGAAGCCATTGAAGTTTATGAGGAATTTCTCCTGGACCCGGGAGGCCCGGTAGCAGAAGATCTTCTGCATACACACTATACATCCAGGACAATTTGTTGAAGCCTTGGCATAGATATCTTGGGAAACAGCCAGCTTTGGATTCCTAACGGTTTCAGAAGGTCTTAGCGGGATGCTGACGCAGTCTTCTGGTAAAGCATGGCTTCAAGGAGGAATTTATTGACCTTTGAAAGTATCTCAGGGTACCTTTTCTTAAGTACAGGACTTAGCTCTTCACTGAATTCAAGGTCTTCCACGATCTCTACCGCTATGATCATGATTTCGCCGGGAATCTGGTAATTCAGCTTATTGCCAAGGTCAAGAGCAGTAAGGAAATTGATGTCATGAAGATTGGTCAGGTTCTGTGTTTCACTGAAATCCTCAGCTGGAAGGAAGTATACATTCCCGGGCTTTCCGTTCCTGGTCCTGATGGCATCAATCAGGAATACTCGTGAAAACCCTGAGATCATTTCAAGCATCTCAAGCCCCCCGACGGATGCGGTTTTAAATGTGATATCGGCCGGATAATCCATTTTCCGGAGATCACCGATAAGCTTGGGCCCTATGCCATCATCGGTCAGGATGTCATTGCCGATTCCAAGGACCAGAATTTTTTCTGTAGCCATAATAAATTTATTTTCTTTCAAATGAACTGATTATATTTCCTTCTTTATCCCTGATATTGAGCAGCATTTTCATTTGCCCGGGGAGTGAATGAGTGGCACAGGAAAAGCAGGGATCATATGCCCTGAATGCCATCTCGATCATGTTAAGGGTCCCCTCGGTGATTTCCGTCCCTTTTTTGATGAGGCCCTGTGCCGCTTTTTTGATTGACATACATATCGCCGCATGGTTGTTGGTGGTTCCCACGATCAGGTTGACTTTTCTTACCATTCCCTTGTCGTCGGTCCAGTAATGATGGGTCAGCGTTCCTCTCTGGGCTTCCACGATGCCGACTCCCTCGCCGACTATCTTCCCCAGCGGGGCGCGAAGCTCTGTCCCGGTAATATCAGGATCCCGGGCCAGTTCAAGGCAGTGTTCCGCCGAATAGATAAGTTCGACCAGCCTTGCCCAGTGCATTGCAAGTGTCGCATGCACCGGTTTTCCACCCAGAGTTTTATACATGAATTCATATTCCTGTTGGGCAACCGGAGTGGCCATTCCATCCGAGGCATTTAGCCTTGACAATGGCGTTGCGTGGTACACACCTGATTCCTGCCCGTCGGTGAATCCTTTCCAGCCGATCTTCTTCAGGTAGGGAAATTTAAGGTAGGTCCATGGTTCAACCCTTTCTTCAACATATTCAAGATACTGGTCAGGGCCGTATTTGTAAAGCTCCATTCCTTTGGTATCCACCACCCTTACTCTCCCGTCATAAAAATTGACTTTATTATTTCCGTCAACCAGTCCCATGGAATGAAGCACCAGTGAATAAGGACCGTTCAGGATAAGCCCGACATAATCTTTATTCCCGAGGACGACATCTTTGAACAGCTGGATGGAGAATTTTGAGAATTCCACGAAACCTTCCGCCTTGTTCACGATGTCATCCCGTTGTTCTTCTGTGATGCCCTTTTTGACACCGCCCGGGGTATTCATGATCACGTGGGTCTGGTGGCCGCCTATGAGAGCCTGTATTTCCTGTGCGATCCTTCTTTGTTTGATCACTTCGGATCCTATTTGGAGGCCGACTTTGCTGATCACTCCGAGGATGTTCCTCTCGGCCGGGCTGGCTGTCGGGCCGACGACGAAATCGGGTGCGGCAAGAGCGTAGAAGTGGGCGATATGGCTGTGAACAAAATGGGCCATGTAAAACAGCTCACGGATCTTTTTTGCAGTCGGCGGCGGAACTACCCCGAAAACCCCGTCAACAGCTTTCCCCGAAGCCATATGATGACAACCCGGGCAAACCCCGCAGATCTTTGTGACGATCGAAGGAAGTTCTTCAACAGGCCTGCCTTCGCAGAATTTCTCAAATCCCCTGAGCTCCGGGACCTGGAAGTAAGCATTTTCAACTTCTCCGTCATCGTTCACAAATATTTCGATTTTACCATGGCCTTCGAGCCTTGTGATAGGATCAATGCTGATATGTTTCATAGTACCTTCCTCCCGAGGATGGAGCCCGGCAGGCTGAAACGGTAGAACAGCCCTGCAGGGTCAACGATGGATTCAATTATTTCATCAATTTCTTCAGGCTTATTGGCGTCGATCATGGTTCCGATGGCCGCCATCATCTTGGCTCCCGGATCACTGGCTCCGGGCGGGGGCCCGTAACAGCCGCGGCAGGGTGAATTGCCTTCCACACAACGCACACCGCAGCCACTCCGGGTTGCCGGTCCCATGCAGATCACTCCCTGTTCAATGAAACAGGTTTCCTTGTCATCCTGGATCTCCCATGGCCTGTAAAACTTTTTCAGAAGTTTATTGTCGGATTTCTTGCGTTTGCATTCATCACAATTCGTTTTATCATTTGCGCCGACGACCGAACCCTTTGGAGGAAGTTCTGCCCCCTTGGCCACTAAAGTAAATACTTCGATCAGCCTTTCGCTCTGAGGAGGGCAGCCCGGGATATAGTAATCTACTTCCACAACCTGGTTCAGGGGGAGGACATCATTGAACATCACGGGGATTTCAATGGTTCCTTCCGGGACCGTAAATTCATGGACAGGGACTGTTTTTTCCGGGTTATTGGTTGATTCGGTTTCAAAATATGCCCTGTTGAATATCTCAGATTTTGAAAAGAAATTGGCCAGGCCCGGAATGCCTCCCATATAAGCGCAGGATCCGTAAGCAACAAGTATCTTTGATTTTTTTCTCAGCACCTCTGCCATATGCTTGTTCTCACTGTTCCTGACGGCGCCGTTGAAAAGGGTCAGGTCGATGGACTGGTCGGGCATGTTCTCAACATCCTTATATTTGATATCCATGGCAATTGGCCAGAATACGGGATCGGCAACGGCTACGATATCAAGGAGCTTCTCATGGGTGTCGAGAACCGAAACACAGCAGCCTCCGCAGGCAGCTCCCCAGTAAACAGCCAGTTTGAGTTTAGTCTTAACGGGTTCAGGAGTCATGCTTTTTTAATTTACAGGTTCAACTTCAAGTGTCTTTCTAACTTTGGAAGGTCCCATCTGCAGTATTGTTTTGGTCATCTCATTTACCAGTTCGGCAAACTGTTTCCCTTCACTGGCACTGATCCACTCCAGTTTCAGACGGTCCTTTTCGATACCCATCTGTGCGACGAACTTTTCTAGAAGTTTGAAGCGCCTGAGACATTTATAATTCCCTTCCTGGTAATGGCAGTCTCCCGGATGGCATCCGCAGATCAGCACCCCGTCGGCACCTTCCTTAAAGGCTTTAAGGATAAAGGTAGGTTCTATCCTTCCTGAACACATGATCCGTATGATCCTTATGTTCGGGGCATAATGCAGCCGGGAAGTGCCGGCAAGATCGGCGCCTGTGTAGGCGCACCAGTTGCAGAGAAAAGCGACTATGGTCGGACTGAAATTCATACGCTGTGGCTTAATATGACATAGACATTATACCTTCGATTTCTGACAGGATCTGTCGGTCGGTGAAGTGTTTGCTTGTGATTGCTCCCGTTGGGCAGCAACCTCCGCAGGTCCCGCATCCCTTGCAGAGAACCTCGTTTACTGCGGATACTTTTTTCACTTCATCGAAGGAAACTGCGGAATACGGGCAAACATGAACGCAGGTCTGGCATCCGCAACAGAGTGCATCGTTTACCGTGGCGGTAGTGACTTCAACAGGTACTGAGCCCTGGGCGATGCTGGCCAGTATCCTGGCTGCGGCGGCCCTGGCCTGGGCGACCGAATCAGGGATATCCTTGGGACCCTGGCAGGAGCCTACGATATAGACCCCGCCTGTCGTTGTGGCAACAGGATCAAGTTTCGGGTGTTTCTCAATGAAGAACTGGTTCCCGCACAGGCTGACCCCGATCGCGCGGACCACCTCCTTGACATTCTCATGGGCTTCCATATTCACCATCAGGACGACCATGTCGACCGGTACTTCGATGGACCGGCCCGACAGGAGTTCATCCATTTCGATAAGCATGTTGCAATTGTCATCCCTGAGTGCTTCACGGATCACCGGCAACTTTTTCTGCTGGTCATACATCAGGAAGATGATCTGTTTGTGCGTGGTAAGGGCATAAAATTCCTCATGACCCTTTCCGTATGCCCGCATATCGGCATAGATCTCGAAAATATTGGCATCGGGTAGTCCTGCCCTGATCTGGTGTACGAACTTCAGGGCGACCATGCAGCACACCCTGGAACAATATTCATGATATTTTTTATTTCGGCTTCCAACGCAATGAATGATGGCTATATTCCTTGGCTCCTTGCCGTATTTCGTCAGTATCCTGCCTGCCCTCAGCATATCCTCGAACTCAAGCGAGGTGACTACGTCGGGGAATTTTTTGTAACTGTACTCTTCAATTACCGAGGGATCGAATGGCTTCAACCCGACGGCAGCAATGATATTTCCGAATTGCAGTTCAAGCGTTCCGGTCCCGTTGCACTGCAATGTGCTCTTAAAGTTCCCTATGTACCCGCTCACATCTTTGATCATGGAATTCAGGATAACCCTGATGTTCGGGTGATTTTCAACCCGTGTGATCATAGGGCGTATCATCTGCTGGGCGCTGGAAAGATGGGGAAAGGTAAGGTCGAACTTCACAACCTGTCCGCCCAGGTGGTCCTCTTTTTCAACCAGGTATACCTGCTTCCCGGCATTCGCTATTTCCAGGGCTGCGGTCATTCCTGAAATGCCTCCTCCAAGGATCAGGGTGGCGGGATCCACATTGACCGATCGTTTCTGGAGGGCTTCATGATACCTGACCCTCCGGATGGCTGCAATGACAAGGTCTATGGCTTTTCTGGTCGCTTCAGTGCGATCAGTATGCACCCACGAATCCTGTTCCCTGATATTCGCCATTTCGAAAAGATAGGGGTTGATACCTGCTTTTTCACAGGCATTCCGGAATGTCAGTTCATGGATCCTTGGTGAACAGGCTGCAACCACAACCCGGTTCAGGTTATGCACCTTGATGTCCTTGATGATCAGGTCCTGCCCGGGGTCGGAACACATGTACTTGTAATTCTTGGCCAGGACTACATTGGGCAGGGTGCTGACTTCCTTGGCGACGGCTTCAACATCCACCATCTTGGCAATGTTGGTCCCGCACCAGCAAATATACACCCCGATTCTAGGTTCTTCCATTGGATTGTTTTTTCTTGCTTGATCGTTATCTCGGAACGGCATATTTTTTAAGCTGCTGAAAGTATACGGCAAATGGCCGGTAGGCAAGGTGCGACCATTTGGAGAATGGGACTTCTATAAGTATCATCGGGACCAGTACAGCCATATGGGCGATATAGGAGACGTATGTTGCCACGGCCATGCCGTTGATCCTGAAAATATGGATCAGTATTCCTGTTGTCGCAGTCAGGGTAAGCATAGCCAGGAACAGCCAGTCGCTGATATGGGAGAACTGGAACTTGATATCCTTTTTCTGAAAACGTCCGATAATAGCAACGAACAGCCCGAACAACAAGCCGAAGGTCGCATAGTACCCCAGGCTGCGCTGGGGGTTCCAGGCTGGCAGGATCTTTTCCGTCTGAAACCATGGCAGGTACACTACAATGACGATGAACATGATCGTATAACCCGACATGAGGAACCAGTGCGAAAGCCAGTAACGCTTGTCGGTGCACTTGTTGAATTTGGGCTGGACGACAAAATTGAAGATCAGCAGCCAGAACTCCCGTATGTGAACCCACAGGCTGACTTTCGTATTCCCGTATTTCCAGATGATCTTGTAATACATACGCAGGATGTTGGAGATAAGCAGGGAAGCTACAATAGCAGCCATGATCCAGTCAAATGTTTCTACAATGTGGATTGGTGCGAATGAGTTGATCTTTACACCTCCTTCGGGTGTCAGATCCCTTGTAAAGTTTATCCCGAAAGATGGCAGGATGACCAGGAACGATAAGACGACCAGCGCGGCGAACACAAGAATAAATCCCAGTTCCCATATCTCGGATGTGTAAAATTTCTTTGACAGCCCGGTCCAGTCATAGATCGAAGTCAGGTAGCGGCGAAGCGACATCATCAGTTCGCCGGGATTGGCATCCCTCGGGCAGGATGTGGAACAATCCCCGCAGTAATAGCAAAGCCATGGTTCCACACTCGCTTCCAGTTCATCCTTTAGGCCCATCTGCATCAGGCGGATCTTTTTACGGGGAAACAGGAAACCTTCTTCAGAGAGTGGGCACATGGCGGTGCATGTGCCGCAATGGTAACAGGCATTCCAGTCACCGATACCGAATTGTATCAGTTGATTTCTAAGTTCCGGTTGAACACGTACGCTCATGATGGCTGTGCTGTTTATATTGGTACTGATGATAATTCCTTGATCTTTTCTTCAACCTGGAGCAGGGAAACTGAAGCAACATCATTCCTGACCCTGCCTTTCAATATGCTTTGAATGACTCTCGCGGCAGCAGCGGACCCCTGTGCAACGGAATCAGGGATGTCTTTCGGCCCCTGGCAGGTCCCTGCCAGGAATATCCCGCCCCTGCAAGTTCCTGTGGGATCGAGGTTATAGTGCGCTTCCTCGAACCACCCGTCCTCATTGATGGGGATTTTCAGCAGCCTGCTGATACTCCGGGCATCTTCGCCGGCTTCGAGACCAACCGATAGGACTACCATATCCACCACGTTCTCAAGGATCTCTCCTTTCAGGATATCCTCACCACGGATGAACAACTTGTTCCCGGCTTCTTCGACCTTGGCCGTCTTGCCCCTGATGATGGCGACATCTTCTTCCTTTATCCGTTCATAGAACTCTTCGTATCCTTTCCCGAATGAACGCATATCGATAAAGTATTCAAAGATTTCGGCATCCGGCAGCTTCTCAACGATCAGGTGGGAAAATTTGAGAGAGTACATGCAGCAAACCCTGGAGCAGTATTTGTTGTAATTTTTATCCCTGCTGCCGACACAATGTATAATTGCGATCTTTTCCGGTTTTTCTGAAGCCTGGTTGAATATCCGGTTCCCTTTTTTGTCCTGGGAGCGTAAATGAATATTACCTCCCGTCGGGCCTGAGGCATTCAGCAGCCTTTCAAATTCCAGTGAAGTCAGTACATTCGGGAACCTGCCATAACCGAATTGGCTCATGCGGCTTGCATCAAAGGGTTTGAACCCGGTTGCCACAACGATATTCCCTACCTCAATGCTGACTTCTGAATCCTGTTCATCCAGGTTGATGCAATCAGGGACAGGGCAGGCTTTCATGCAGGCTTTGCATTTCCCGTTTTTCAGATAAATACAGCTTTCGGCATCCACCAGGTACTTGTTCGGAACCGCTTGTGGAAAAGGAATATAGATTGCCTTCCTGAGTGTAGTGCCGGCATCGAATTCGCTTGGGGCCTGTGCCGGGCATTTCTCAGCACAGGTTCCGCAGCCGATGCATGTCTGGATATTGACCTTCCTTGCTTTCTTAAGAACTTTCACGGTATAATTCCCGGGCAGACCGCTGATCTCTCTTACTTCCGAATAGCTCATCAGCCTGATATGCGGATGCTGGTTCACTTCGACCATTTTCGGGGTGAGAATACATGCAGCACAGTCGAGCGTAGGGAAGGTCTTGTCGAAGGTGGCCATCTTACCCCCAATAGTGCCGCTTTTCTCCACCAGGTAAACAAGATTGTTGCTGTAGGCGATCTCGAGGGCAGCCTGTATGCCTGCAATCCCGGCTCCTATAACCAGAGTGGCCGGGTTGACCGGAAGGTCATCGGGTATCCCTGCAAATTCGTATGGAACCCCCTTGATGATGCAGGCAAGGACTGCCTTATAACGGTCGGCATCGATGGAGGAACCTGTAAAATAATCGTTGAAGCTTGCCAGGTAAACTTTTTCCGGATCTTTTCCCGCCAATGCCATGGTTTTTGAAAATAAGGCCTTAACGGTACCGGGCAGCAA
>Ga0359896_1016_pt2 | contig 60838 bp, 61 predicted proteins | sample SorcelAu500001C5_2_FD_206067 | JGI IMG/M metagenome (GOLD analysis project Ga0359896, IMG submission 206067) | Enriched cells from Trout Bog Lake Hypolimnion, Wisconsin, USA - BChl from Trout Bog BchlTB.Aug20.5000.01 .C5 | ecosystem: Environmental > Aquatic > Freshwater > Lake >...
ATATTACCAATGCCCATCCGTCATATTATGGCGTGATAATAAACACACGCTGAAATTGAGAAAAGCCGTTGGGAATGGTAGAAATTACTCTATACCTTGTGCTTAATGGTCACAAATTTTTTGATAACAGAGCCCGGATGTTGCTTGGCATATTTTGCTGAGGCAAACCTTCCGGTCTTCTTGTTAAGGTAAATAGCCTGCTTGTGTGTTACGAACTTTCCCTTTGCCATACGTTTGAGTTTTAATTGTTAATATTCGAATTTAGAATACACAAATTCTTTTACCGGTAAGGTGAAGTAACATCAACACCGGTATTAACCACCGGCGTTCATTTTACCATACTTTCAAAAACTACCTCCGGCGAAATACAACCAACCGTTCAAACCCACGCAATTACACACAATCAAATAGCGGTATCAGGGGGATACAAAAACTTAATGCTACGTTAATGTTAATAATAAACTTAGATAAAAAAAAACAAAACCAAAATTTTATTAACTATTTAGTAGCATCACCGGCACTTTTATAGTCTGAAGGCACGGTAAAGTCACCGGCGTTTAATTCGGTATTTTGTGCACTTACCAGGGTATAAGAACTGATTACCGTACCGGCGTTATCCTTGGTAGTTGACTCCAAAGGCACTCCCTGAATACCATCCTGGTTAAGCCCCAGTAATTCAATGCTGCTCTGAAAAAACGGAGAGAACTTATAAAAATCAGGTTTAAAATCAGTGGTTAACCACATCTCGGTAATGCTGCGGTTTGTTTTAATAATCACCTTCTCGCAAAGCATACCGCCAAGGGTTTTGGTTTCACCGGTACGGGTTACGTTTACGCGGGTAACATCAGCATTGCTTTTTATGTTTTGAACCGGTATACTGAAATAGTTTTTTTGCTGGGCACCGGGGGCCGTTCCATCGCTGTAAGTCAATAAGGTGCCGCTGGCCGCATCCGGTATAAAATAAGTAGTTGTGTTTACTTTATCATCGGCATAGGCCATTTTCAATTTACACTGGGTTTGCGACACGTACCAGGTAACAGTTACACTGGCGCCGCCATTGCCTGCATCTTTAAAGGTTTGGGTAATTACCATACCATTTGATGCGAACAACCCGGTGCTTAACGCTACTGCAAAAAATACTGAAAATATCTTCTTCATAAATCGATGTTTAACTTAAAGCTTACAATTAATTATGGTCCTACCACGCCTTTTACCTGCTGGGTATTATAAGTACCGTCGCCCAGGCCCGTTAAAGGATTATTATTGCGCTTAATGGCTTCTCCAGGTGCGCCTCCGGCTGGTCCGTAAAATGGTAAAAATCCACCCGGTATTGGAATAGGGATACAAACGTTACCGATAATAGGAATGTTGACACAAACCTGCAGTGTGACATTGATATAACCCTTTGTTCCTGCAGCAGTAAAACCACCACCGTTGCCACCATAAGCAGACGGCGTAATATTGATGGTTGCAATGCTGATTGGAATAGAAATAGGATAAGTTGCAGTAGGGCCGGCACCGGGCACTGAACCCACGCAGCAGGTTGCATTGCCACCGGCATCGAATATACCGATATTGATACCGCCGCCTTGATTAATAGTACCACCGGCACCATTTTCTGAACCGCCGCCACCGGCAAAGCCGAAGCCAAGGGCAAAGCCGCCGATAATTGGGATATTAGAAACGCCTATTGCAAAACCTACCGAGCCACCACCACCACCGCCACCATAAATAGCGCCATTATTGGTCAGTACCGTTTTAGTGGTCAGGTTCATGGCATTACCACCGGGGTTACCTGGTGTGCCACCGGCAATTAAAAAGTTACCATTAAATGTGAAACTGCCACCGTCTCCTCCCCTGCCTAATATGTCGCCGTTGTTGGTTATACATACCAGTGAATTAGCATCGAGGTTACCGGAAGTATAAGAAGGGTTCGTATTAACCGATGAATGTAAGGTAACCGAGTTGTTGATGGTTAACACAACCAACTGCGCCGGGCTGGATGGAAGGCCATTTAACGTCTGCAGGTTATAATCGGTAACATCTGTTGGGATAGTTATCTGCACAGGTGGGCGGATATAGACGTTGTAGGTTACATAATTAACCGCACTACCGCAAAATGCTTCTATTATAATAGGGAAATTGCCACCAACGGTAGCACATTCATCAACCTTAACTACCAGCTGAACAGAACCTGAAGTATCAATAGTAGGATTGCCGTTAAAGTAAATGCTTACTCCCTGCGGCACCGAAGACAGATAAATGAGCGATATAGCCTGGGTGCCGTTGGTATGCGATACTGTTATTGTTGTGAACGAAGAATCGTTAACCGTGCGGTCGATAGTATCAGATGAATGACTGACACTCATATTAAACTGGCACTCATAACAGTTTTTTTCATAGGCCTTTAACCAGCATTGCCCGTTCCAGTATTCTATCAGGCTATCCTGGGTATTAAATATGGTAAGGCCCCTGAGCGGATTGCTGATTGAATCGCGCTGCCCGGTATTTAATCGCGGAAGACCCAAACCTTTGTGGTTAGACTCCAACTGCAGAACGGCGCTGCTATCGGGTATCAGGATGTTTATCCCTACCTGCGCCACAGAGGCAAAATGAAGGAGGAATAAAAGGGATGAAATGGATAGAACTTTCTTCATCAATGAAATGAGATTTTATACAAGAACCAAAGCTATTATTTTCCCCCATAACTTTTATATTTTTTAATGCCCGATTTCTTTATTTATTTTTCAGTTCTTTCCATTACATTTATGGCAAAATCTGAAGCAGCTTAATGCGGAGATATATCCTTTCGTTTTCTTTTTCGGTTGTTTTATCACTTGCTTGTTTTTCGCAAAACGCATTCTGGAGTAATACAGGGCTGGTATCCATAAAACCCGGAGCTTATCTTTCGGTTATCGGCGACGCTTATAACCAGGATAGCGGCATTTATGATAACAGCGATACCATTTTTTTAACCGGCAACTGGAGCCACACTGCGCCTAACCGTTGCTTCGATTCAATAGGATCAGGCTGGGTATATTTATACGCTGCCAATCAGCATATAACCGGAACTTCGAATACCCACTTCTTTAACCTGGTGCTTCAGAACCAGGGCGTAAAATACGGCGACCTGGATGTTTATGTTGACGGACAACTACAATTGAATGATCGCGAGTTTAGCCTGGACACCAATACCGTTTGGGTGCTGAACCCCGACACAGGAGCTATAACGCGGACCAGCGGTTATGTTTCCAGCTTAAATGATGGCGGCTTATTGCGCAGAACTGATACCATACTGCCTTATCTTTTTCCGGTGGGTTCAAATGTTGGAACGTTCAGGTACCGGCCGGTTGTTTTTGAACCTTTGGCCAGCAACATCAACCATTTGAAAGCGCGTTTTGCCAATGTTGACCCTACCAGCGAAGGTTACCCCCGTTCCACAAAAGACCTGAGGGTTTGCCAGTTGAATCCGCTTTGGTATCACCGGTTGTATCATCAATACGGGGCCGATTCGGCTAACATTTCTATTATGTACGACACTGCCACCGATGGAAAGTGGAACGATATAGCCCATTGGCAAAACCTGCCTGAGTGGGAGGCCATACACAGCAACCAGAATATTCCGGGCAGTCCTTTTAACCAGATATCGAAATTTACCTGGAACAATTACCGGTATGCGCCTTTTGACCTGGCCATTGCGTCCAATCTTACCATAACCGGTACGGTAACCGATGTAAGCTGTTTTGGTTCGCAAAACGGGTCCATAAGTATTACAGTGCATAATGCAGCCTCAGGATATTCCGTTTTATGGAGCAACGGAGATACCTCACAAACAATAACAGGTCTTAGCGGCGGAACTTATATTGTTTCAGTTTCGGAAATTGACAGGTGTGCTTTCAGCGACACCTTTACTGTTCATGAACCACCACCCTTGCGGGTAGATATTGCCAAAACCAATGCAAGTTGTTATGGTGCAAGTAATGGCCAGATACAATTAAAACCACAGGGAGGCACACCGCCTTATTCTTATGCATGGAATGATTCAGCCACCACGCAGCAGATTTTCCACCTAGACAGCAATACTTATGTATTCACCGTAACCGATGCCAACGGTTGTATTGTAAGCGACTCGGTTAATATAAGTCAACCGCCAAGGGCGCCGTATGCGGTGGCAGGGGTTGATACCATTATCTGGAAAACAGACACTATTCAGTTAGATGGATTTTTAGGTGCATCATATAGCTGGACACCAACTGATTTTCTGAGTTGCACTACCTGCTCAAACCCGCTGGCGTGGCCTGATACCAACATTACTTATTACCTGACCATAACAGATACAATAGGGTGTTTGACGTATGACAGCGTGCGGATTTTTGTGCGCGATAAGCCTATACCGTTGTTCTTTGTTCCGAATGTAATTACACCCAACGGTGACGGATTTAATGATGTGTGGTTTATCAGGGACCTGGAAGGTTACCCGGATAACTCTGTGCGCATTGTTAACCGCTGGGGCGATGAGGTATTTGAACAATCGCCTTACCAGAACAACTGGGGTGGAACTTACAGGGGAGAGAAATTGCCGGGCGGTACATATTACTATATATTGATAATACATGATAACGGTAAGGATACGAAGTTTGACGGGCCAATAACAATTGTGAGGTAAGTATTGATTTAGAAAAGAAATCATGACAAAGCGTTTACCAATAGCATTTATTTTCATTTTAGCTTCGCTGGCGATAAGGGCCCAGCAGGTTGAAGATTTTTCTTTACTGCGCGAGAATGCCTTTATACTTAACCCCGCCATTGCAGGTACCGAAGGATGGATGCACGGTGTTGCTACCTTCAGAAAAGAGTTTTTGCAGATAAACCAATCGCCATATACAGCGCTCCTGGCCTTTAACGGGCAGATAGCATCGAAAAATATTGGATTAGGCGGTTACCTGATAGATGATGTTACAGGGCCAACCAGCAAGATAGGTGCTAATGTTGCGTTTGCTTACAATCTGCCCCTGCAAAAGAAATACGACAAATCTGACCCCGACCATATTTTAAGTTTCGGGGCATCGGTAAGTATTGTTCAATACCGTTTAAACGGAAGCCAGTTACAACCGGATAATCCTTCTGATCCCCAGCTTACTTTATTGTCGGCCACCAAGATTTTTCCCGATGCTTCTTTCGGGGTTTATTACAGGTATAAAGAAAATTTCTTTGCAGGTTTTTCGGTGCCACAGATTATGGGATTGAATATTAATTACCATAGCAGTGACGGGACAGCTGCTATTCAAACCGTACGCCAGCTCAATTTTTTAGTTGGAGGAAAAATTCCTTTCGACCGCGGTAAATTAAGCATAGACCCGATTGCTGATTTCAGGTATGAAAAAGGTGCACCTCCACAGGGAGATATTGGAGCCCGGTTCACTATTCGTAACCTGGTATGGGTTGGCGTTAACTACCGCACCGTGAATTACGTGGTTTTTGAGGGCGGGTTTAATATCAAAGATGTTTTCAAACTCAGTTATGCATATGATCTTAACACCGCCAGCTATACACAGGAAGTAGGCGGAACCCATGAGTTAAGTTTGAGTTTCAATATTATCAAAACCAGCAAGATCTGGAGAGGGGTTGGGGCCGCGCCGAGGTTTTAGGAAACGTTTGAACCCCGAAAGTAATTTACCAAATAATTTAAAAATATCCCGGCATTTGCTCAGGTTCTGATACTTTCGGGGCAACTTACGCGTTACGGGACATTCATGATAAAAAATATAATAATTGCGATGCTTCTCCTCTCCTGCTCTGTTGCAGCAAATGCGCAGAACGAAGGTGAATTCTATTATAAACAAGGCTTGGAAAAAGCCGAGGCGGGAGACCTGGACAAGGCGCTTGAATTATTTGATAAGTCCATCTCTATTAAGAACGATGAATACGTGGCCTGGTATAACCGGGGTATAGTTAAATCTATGATGGGCCGTTATGAAGATGCACTGGTAGACCTGGAACAGACCATCAAGCTTAATTCCGGTTACAAAAAAGCCTATTTAAACAGAGGTACGGCCAGGATGCACCTTACAGATTATGGCGGGGCCATTGCAGATTACACCCGGGCCATTGCGTTGGACAGCGGATACGGCGAGGCTTTTTACGACCGGGGCCTTGTTTACGAAATGTTTGACAAACTGGATGTGGCCTGTAATGATTTTATTAAAGCCAAGCAACTTGGCTATCCCGCTGCAGACAAGCGTGTAAATATGTGCCTGGACCCATCGAAACGGGGAGAGATACATCCGATACTTTGGCTGAAGAAAAAATCTGAAAACCGGCGGTATGGCTTTGCACCTGAAAACCCGGTTAAAGTGGGCACCGGACCCGATGGAGGTTCAGCAAACATACGGGCTTACCTGCAATTGCTGCGCGACCCAAAAGGTAATCCAGTGAGGTTTGAGAAAATAAGCAGCTGCTGTGGGTATGCCTCGAAAAATGCGCCTAAAGGCCTGGCTATGCTCGACAAGTATCAAATGAATTATTTTGATGAAAACGGTGACCTTAAAACCGTTTATGTTTATTTTTCGTTCTACGATTATGATGAGCCGCAGATTCTTTATGGCTTTAGTACGGTAAAGGAAATTTCATCACTTTATTAATTTTTATGCGCAAAGTTTTACGCTTTACGGTTATACTTTTTGCAGCCATAGTTTCGCTGATGTTATACCTGTTGCTGACCAACACCGGTAAGCAGAAGGACGAAACAGCATATCACGCCAACCTGAGCAAATCCATAAACCTAAAATCGGCGGATTTTGAAAACGGCGGAATGATGCCTGCAGATGTAAGCGATAACGGCATTAACCACAGCCCGCAGCTTAACTGGGATACTTTGCCCGCAGGAACAAAATCGCTGGCCGTTATGGTTACTGATTATGATGCGCCGGCGCCAAACTTTCATTTATTTACTGCATCGCATTGGGTAGTTTATAATATTCCTTTGGGCGTGCATTCGCTTGCCAAAGGGATTACGGTTGATGAACTCAAAAAATCAGGAATTGACGTAGGGAAAAACTACGCAGGCAATCATATTTACAGCGGACCTAAACCACCATTTGGTATTCATAACTATTACTTCAGAATTTACGCCCTGGATTTTGACCACCTGTTTTTAAAGAACGATAACCGCGATGAGCTTTACAAGGCTATGCAGGGGCATATTGTGGGGTATGGAGAGCTAGTAGGCCGGTTTGGGAAATAAGTCTTATTCCTCCGAACGGACGTTTTGAACTTTCAAACTCTTGGCTTCAACAAAATCATCAAGTTCAAATGAGTTTTCAGCATTCCTGCTGTAGCTGATTGTATAAGTCTTATCAATTTTACGATTGCAATTCTGGATATTGAAAACGATGTAGTTGTCTTTATGATATCCGATGGGTAAAACATAAAAATCCTTCCAATCAGATGGGTTCTTTAATAAAATAACTTTAAAGGTTTTGTCACCTGCCTGAATTGTTGTAGTATCTTTTATTTTAAGGGAGTTTAAATCATCCTTATTAATTGCGATAAATATTTCGCCCTTATAACCCTCACCTTTTTCGTTTTTGAGTATTCGCTCTAAAGAACGAAACAGTAACGAATCGCTTTGAGCAAAGCAACTGAAGCCTGCAACCATACCGAGGATGAAAAGGATGGGTTTCATAGCCCTAAATTACAGATATTTTTGAAGCTGCACTTTAAGGCATCTTAAATTTTACCGGTATCCAGATTTCTTCTTCAGATGAAGGGTCATTGTTATTATACTTTTCTCCCAGTACTTCAAAATGCGGGCGTTGCTCCAGTTCATATCCGGACCCCGGTAGCCATGTTTTGAAAATGTATTCGAAAATGCGGGTATCAGAAGATAAGCCTGCATAATGAAATACCGCATAACGGCCACCAGTTAAAGTAAAAGACTCCATACCTGCAGGTACCTCAGAAAAATCTGCAACCTCTATCGCTGCCCATTTTTCAAACTCCATACCCGGTTTTAAATCATTAAAGCCATGAAAACTTTGATACAGCTGAACGCAATAAATATCGTTTCCCAAAGATTTTTTTATCGTCTTTCTTTCCGGCATAAAACTTCGGAATAATTCGGAAGTACGATTATCAGAAAAGGTCATTTTGAGCCGTTTGCCAATGAGCTTTTTGGGTTGAAGCGTTTCAAACCGGGGTTGGTTGTAATCATTCATTATTGTGCAATAATAAATTTATTGGTGCAAACGCCTGTGCTGGTTTGGACATTTGCAATATAAACTCCGGCAGACATTTCAGCCGAGTTTAACTGCAGGAGGTTATTGGCCGGCATTACATGATGGCCCATTAACCTTCCGGTTATGTCATAAATATTTAAGGTGGCGGATTCATTGGCAGGGCCACCCGACAGCGCAAAAATTATCTGATGATTTCCTGGCTGTAAAATCCGAAGCGCTAAGTTTGAGGAGGATGCTGATATAATATTCATTACCGGCAGCGGATACTCGTAAGCACCGATATCAATCCTGCCTCCCGAAGTTACCCGCGCTTCGGAGCTTGCTGAATCGACATACTGGGCCAGCGGAGTAAGCAGGAACGGTGAATTGGGATCAATATCGTAGACCCAACCGGGGTTGGTACCGCCATCAATAGCAGCCGATGAATCGGTAAGGTTATAATTATATGCAGCAGCATCTACCAGTGCCACCGAAGCAATATTTGCACTGATAAGATTATTGCCGGAGTCAACCACGCTGAAATTAGCGCTGCCTTTAAACAAAGAACCGGGGCCGGCGAAAATGTTATTGTACAGAAAGGCAGTATCATTGGTGCTTAATGGCATAAACAAAAAGTAGCCAGCGGCTTGGTCGTTAACTATGGTGTTGTTGATGAGCCAAAGGTTTTGTGGCGGTGCATTAGTTGAGCCTTCGTTGTAGCAGATGATGCTGTTGTTAACTTTATGGGGTCCGCCTTCAATCAGGTTGCCCATAATAATGGTTGGGCCTCCCTGGGCTATGTCTATATCATAACTGCTGTTGCCATCACTCAAATCCATAATGCTGTTGTAGAGAATGTAATTGTTGTTAGCACGGGTTTTAACGTTATGGCCCTCAATGGCACCATGCGAATAACAATATTGCAGGGTAAAACTGCGGTAACCGCTGCCGATATACATGTTATGTTCATAGCCGGGATTGCAACCACTGGGATCGCCGGTTGGACAGCCGTTGTAGGCAAAAACAGAATTTTCAATCAGTACATCAGCTGAATCATTGCCGGCAGTAGGGTTACAGAGTATACCGTTCTGATTGTTGTGAAAATAGCAATGCCGGATGGTATATCCGCCACCCTGGGCACGAAGCCCTGCACCGTTTCCCCCTTCGGTGCCGCTGATGGAAGCCCCGGAAAATTCTATGTTCTCGATTGTAATATTATTGGCCCCAGCGTTAATAACCCAGATCCCTTTGTATCCGCAAACAGAGTTGATACAATGCGCATAACCATTACCAACGCCTTGCAGCAACAAATTGCTTTTGGTCCAAACGGCACAGTCGGTATAGGTGCCGGTATCTATCTGGACAGTGTCACCATCATTTACCAGGGAAGTTACTGCGCTGGGTACGGTATATGTCCTGGTTGGGCCAACCTGCCAGATAGTAGCATAAGTACCGATGGAATAGCCAATTAGCAACAGGCAGATTAACGCTGACCGCCTAATCCTTTGAAGATTCGTTCCGGGTTTGTTCTTCATAAAGCTTATTTCGGGTCTGTGCATTAATGATAATCAACACTTTAAACAGAATACCTATCAAAACCCAAAATACAATTTCTTATCGATAGAAACGTCCTTCAGGATACATTTAAAAATGCCCAAAACCTGCCACTCTGTCAGGTAAAACCTTATCTTTGCTGCCCAATTTAATAAAATGAGTGAGGAGTTGTATAATAATGAGGTGGCTTTTGAACTTCAGCCCAAGGTAATTGACGAAACACGCCAGGGCGAGGCAATGGCTGCTGTTCGTCCTGAAAACGTTAAATCGAACGGCAAAAAGTTTTATGTAGAAAGCTATGGCTGCCAGATGAACTTTGCGGATAGTGAAGTTGTTGCCTCTATTCTGACAGGAGCAGGTTTTGATGCAACTACGGAGTTTATGGATGCCGACCTGATTTTGATAAACACATGTGCCATCAGGGATAATGCGGAGCAGAGAATCCGCCACAGGTTAAAGCATTTCAGGGGAGTCAAGAAAAGAAAAAAAGGGGCCCTGATTGGCGTACTGGGCTGTATGGCCGAGCGATTGAAAGAGCAGTTTTTAGAGCAGGAAAAAATAGTAGACATTGTTGCAGGCCCTGATGCTTACCGGACTTTACCTGATTTGATTGAAGAGGCCGGAAGCGGGCAAAAAGCCGTAAATGTTTTGCTAAGCCGCGAAGAAACCTATGCAGAAATAAACCCGGTAAGACTTAACAGCAACGGCATTACTGCCTTTATAAGCATTATGCGCGGATGCGACAACATGTGCGCCTTCTGCGTGGTGCCTTTTACCCGTGGCCGAGAACGCAGCCGTGACTGGAAAAGCATTGTTGCTGAAGCCAAAGAACTATATGAGCAAGGATACCGCGAGGTAACTTTACTTGGACAAAACGTAGATAGTTACAGATACTCGGACGACCCCACATTAGTGGGCAAAAAATTACTGGAAGCCAAGTACGATCCGGGCGTTGTAAACTTTGCGGGGCTGATGGAAAAGGTGGCGCTGTTAGCACCTGATCTGCGCGTGCGTTTTAGCACCTCACATCCTAAGGATATGACTGATGATGTGCTGCACATGATGGCAAAGTATCCAAACATCTGCAAATACGTTCACCTGCCGGTTCAGTCGGGCAACACGCGTATTTTGGAAATGATGAACAGAACATACGACCGTGAATGGTATATGCAGCGCATTGAAGCTATTAAACGCATAGTGCCTGAGGCAGCTATTTCAACCGATATTATTTCCGGTTTTTGTTCGGAAACAGAAGAAGAACACCGTGATACATTAAGTATGATGGAGCATGTAAAATACTCTATGGCTTACATGTTTGTATACAGTGAAAGGCCCGGGACTGTTGCCGCAAAAAAATACAAAGACGATGTGCCTGAAGAAGTAAAAAAACGCAGGTTACAGGAGATAGTAGACATACACCGCATACACGCACTTGAACTGAACAAAGAGGATGTAGGAAAGGTGTTTGAAGTATTAATTGAAGGGGTTTCTGCCCGTAACGATATGGAATTATACGGCAGGAATACTCAGAATAAAGTTATCGTATTTCCGAAAGGTGATTTAAAACCGGGGACTTATGTAAATGTGCACGTAACAAGCTGTACTTCGGGAACACTTATTGGAACAGTAGTGCTGTGAGCAATGAGCTATAAGCTGTGAGTAAAACAAATAGTAAACTCATAGCTCAAAGCACATAGCGCAGAGCTAAAACAAGAAAAATGGATATAATCACTATTAAAAACAGATTTGGAATAATAGGCAATGCCCCCGCCCTGAACCATGCAATCAGTATAGCTGAGCGTGTTTCGGGTACGAACCTGACGGTTTTGATTACCGGTGAGAGCGGGGTAGGTAAAGAAGTTTTCTCGCACATTATACACCAGCTGGGGGTTCGCAAGCACAACCCGTTTATAGCTGTTAACTGCGGTGCAATTCCGGAAGGAACGATTGATTCGGAGTTATTTGGCCATGAGAAGGGTTCGTTTACGGGAGCTCATGAAGCCCGCAAAGGATATTTTGAGAGTGTGAACGGCGGCACCATATTTCTGGATGAAGTTGGTGAGTTGCCGTTGGGTACCCAGGCACGCCTGCTGCGCGTTTTAGAATCAGGCGAATATATACGCGTGGGTTCATCGAAAGTGATTAAAACCGATGTGCGATTAATAGCGGCTACCAATGTTAATTTACAGGAGGCAGTTCGTGCCGGCAAGTTCAGAGAAGATCTTTACTACCGGTTATCGACCGTGCCTATTTATATTCCACCTTTAAGAGAAAGAGGAGAAGATATTTACCTGCTTTTCCGTAAATTCTGTATAGACTTTGCCGAGCGGAATAAAATACAGCCGGTAAAACTTACTGATGATGCCAAAGAGTTACTGCTGAAATACCCATGGCCCGGTAACGTAAGGCAGTTGAAGAATGTAGCGGAGCAGGTTTCCATCCTGGCAATGGAAAAAGACGTTACAGGGAATGAACTGAAGCAGATTGTGCCCGATATTACCGACAACCGCTTACCGGCATTAGCAGAAGCCCGCTATCAAAGCGGAGGCAGCAGCTTTACCGAAAGGGAAATTCTTTACAAACTCATTTTCGACCTGAAAAAGGACTTGAACGACCTGAAACAGTTTGTTTACGATGTTACGAAACACCAGGTAAATGGAGGAGACGGTTCTACCTACAGAGAATCACTATCAACAAACAATACGAACATTGAAAAGCCGTTACTGCTGACCCATCCGGTAAACCAACCGGTAGTATTGCAGGACAAGAAAGCATATGACGATTCGGAAACTATCGAAGAGTCGCTTTCGATTGCAGATAAGGAACGGGAGCTGATAATTAAGTCGCTGAGAAAACACCGGAATAAAAGAAAAGATGCGGCTACAGACCTGGGTATTTCGGAAAGGACTTTGTACAGGAAGATCAAGGAATACGGGATAGAATTGTAGGGAAGGGCAGGCTCCTGTATGGAAATTGACCCATGTAAGCATCTCTAAAACGAAGCGTGAATTTGTTATGAAAAGTATTATTTCAACGACCCTCATATTAGCAATACTTATTTGCGGAGAGTCTTCGTGTAAGGTTTACTCTTTTACCGGCGCTAATATTCCGGCGGATATTCATAATTTTTCGGTGGAGCTTTTGCAGAACAGGGCAAACAACGGACCGGCTTCATTAGCGCAGGTTATGACCGATAAAATAAAGGCGAAGTTTCAAACCGAAGCCAATCTTAAACAGGTAGCCAGCGATGGCGATCTGCAATTTAAAGGGGCCATTACAGGTTATACTATAACAAGTGACGCGCCGGTTTCAGGTGCTACCAGCGGTTTAACAAAGTTAACCATAACACTGCAGATAGATTTTGTGAATAGCAAAAACGATAAAGACAAGTGGACCGAATCATTTACCCGGTTTTCGCAGTTTTCAAGCAGCATAAACCTTACCACGGTAGAAGACCAACTGGTAAATGATATCGGCAATCAATTAATGGACGATATTTTTCAGAAAGCATTGGTTAAGTGGTAAATAATTTACCGCAAAGTGTGCTAAGAACGCAAAGAAAATTTAAGTAGTTTTAGGTTCGGACAATTACCCATGTTACAGCAAATAAATACAGAAAACTTTCAGCAAATGTTATCGCAGTTCAGCACGGCTGAGCTGGAGGGCATGATTGAGAAGTTTCCGTATTTTCAACAGGCTCACTTATTGTTGGCAAAAAAATACCAGTTGGAAAACAGCCCGCGGTTTGATCAACAATTGCAGTTAGCCGCTCTTTATATACAGGACCGTGAACTGCTCTATTCTCTTTTCAACGAAAAAAATGCAATTAAACCTGCAGCCGAAACGGTTGTGATAAACACGCCGGCGCAGGAAGAAAAAGTAACAATTGAAACGGTTGAACCGGAGGCTAAACCACAGCAGGAGGCAATAGTTGTAAAACAGCAGGAGGTGATTGCCGAAGTTGCTGAGCCTGTAAAAAAAGAGGATTCGCCGGAATCAATTGAGATAGCCCTTGCAGAGATTAAGCAAACAATGGAGGCCATTCAGCAGATTACGGAAGAAGCTAATACCGAGGGGCCTCTACAAACTATTGAATTACTAAGTGTTGAAGAACCTGAGTTGCCGGTGGTGATAATTAGTGAGGTTCAGATTGTACAGGTTGAAGCGCCGGTACTGGAAGTTCCGCAACCTGAAACGGAAGAAAAAATTGAGTTAAGGCAGGAAGAAACTTTGGAAGAAACAACAGAAATTGAGGAGCCGCAGGTTGAAAACTTCTCGCGTATTGAGCCGCATACCTTCGACGAGTGGTTAAATGCTTTTAATAACAAATCGAAGGGCCGGAAAGAGGAAAAGCCGGCGGTTGTAGAGGAGGCAGGTGCAGATAAAGAACTAACACAGCTGATAGCAGAAAATATTACCGTTGATTACCTGCATGGCCTGGTAAAAGAAGAAACGAATTATTCAAAAGGCCTGGAAAGATTTATTGAGGAGCAGATCCAAAAGCACAAACAGCCTGAAATTAAGAAGAAAGCACCTAAAAATGTGCCTGAACCTGAACTAATTACCGAAACAATGGCCAAAGTTTTCGAAATGCAGAAGAAATACACCAAAGCAATTGAAGCCTATGAGGCACTTACTTTGAAATTTCCCGAAAAAAGTAGTTTATTTGCCGCCCGAATCAATTATTTAAAAAATATTCTCTGAACATGTACGTATTTATAACTATCCTGATAATCGTTGTTTGTGTGCTGCTGGGTGCAGTTGTGCTTATCCAAAATCCAAAAGGTGGAGGACTTAGCGCTTCGTTTGGTGGTGTGGGCCAGCAATTGCTTGGCGCAAAGCGCTCAACTGATGTTGTTGAAAAACTGACCTGGGGCCTGGCTTTCGCATTAATATTCCTTTGCCTTTCAACTACTTTGTTTGTTGGCAAAAAGACTGCTGCGAAGAAAGACGCATTGCCTAAATCTGAAATTGAACAAATGCAAATGGCAAAACCGGGTCAATTCCCTACCCAGCCAAGTGCACCGGCTGGTGGAAATGGCCAGGCGCCTGCTGCCCCTCAACAAGGCCCGGCTAAATAAGACATCTTTAACTTCTGATATTAAAACGGCTACTTTTTAAGGTAGCCGTTTTTGTTTATACTATCTTTGCTCCTGATATCCGGAAAAGAACTGGAATTGCTATTTTGCACGTCGTCATCCCGGTTAAACGCAATTATTAAGGTTTAGAAGCTCAATTAAACTTAAACCCTATGTCAAAAGAATCAACAACCAGCATAAATAATGGCAACTGGAGTTATAGCGAATTCCTGGCATTTTTGATGGTTTACGGCGCTGAAATGAACCAGCACCTTACCAAAGATGAACTGGATTTTATTAAAACACGCACCGGTATAGAGGACATTGCAAAGATAAAAGCTAAGGTAGACGGCATGTCGGACATTGAAGGCATTGAGTTGATAGACAGCTATAAGAACAAATACCTGGCAACAGCCGAAAGCAAACATAAAGTAAAAAGCGACCTTGATGCATTGCTCAATACGCCCGGCAACCATACGCAATTTGAAAAAGTGGTAGTGCACCTGATGGAACGCCTGCTTAAATAAAAAATCTTCTCATTCTACCGGTACCGCGGGTGATACTGCATAATGGTACTTCGTAGAAAATCTCTATCCAGGTGGGTATAAATTTCAGTAGTAGTAATTGAGGCGTGCCCAAGCATTTCCTGAATGGCACGCAGGTCGGCACCACCTTCAATTAAATGGGTGGCAAATGAATGCCTGAATGTATGGGGCGATATAGTTTTCTGCAATCCGATTTTTTCAGCGCAGGCTTTAATGACGGTAAATACGTACATCCGCGTTAAACCTCTACCCCGCCGGTTTAAAAAAAGGATATCCTCCTGCCCTTTCTGCACAGGTACATGCACCCTTACATTATCTAAATAAAGTCTTATCTGCTTAATGGCTTGCGAACCTATGGGCACCAGTCGTTCTTTATCGCCCTTGCCTATTACTTTAATAAATTCAACATCCAAAAACAGGCTCGATATTTTGAGGTTTATCAGTTCGCTCACCCTCAGGCCTGAGCTATATAAAGTTTCGAGCATGGCGCGGTTGCGCGTGCCTTCGGGAGTACTGAGGTCTATAGACCCCAGCAGGGCGTTTATTTCTTCTATAGAGAGGGTATCAGGTAGTTTTCTGGAAAGCTTGGGAGCTGATAATAATTCGGCGGGGCTTACGGATAGCACGTCTTCTATCATCAGGTACTTATAGAATGCCCGGATGCCCGAAATTATGCGTGCCTGCGAATGGGCGTCGAAACCCAGTTCATGAATTGCTTTGATGAAGCCCTCCAGGTGCTCTAATTTTATTTCGTCGGGGGCAAGAGCAAGTTTTTCAATATCGAGGTAGTTAACCAGTTTACTGATATCGCGCAGGTAAGCTTCAATGGAGTTTTGAGAAAGAGATTTCTCTAACTGCAGATAGCTTTTAAAGCCTTTTATGTAAGATTGCCACGACATTTTTAGAAATTTACCACTAAGACACTAAGGACACAAAGAAACACTAAGATTTATAACAAGGAATAAAAAATGGTTTTGATTTTAAATTCTCACTTTTGGCTTTGAAACTGAAATGTAAATTGAAATTATGAGCGCAAAGAAAATAATCATCATCAACGGCCCGAATCTTAACCTGCTGGGCAAACGCGAGCCTGATATTTATGGCAACATGAGTTTTGATGATTTCTTTACTGAACTAAGAGAGATTTACAGTGCTGAAATTCAGCTTAGCCAATATCAAAGCAATGTTGAGGGCGAGTTAATTAATAAAATACAGGAAGTGGGATTCAGCTATCATGGCATAATACTGAATGCAGGTGGTTACACGCATACCAGTGTGGCCATACGCGATGCCGTTGCAGCGGTTAAGACACCGGTGATAGAAGTACATATCAGCAATCCATACGCGCGCGAGGAATTCAGGCAGCATTCGCTTATAAGCGGGGTTTGTAAAGGGATTATTGCCGGGTTTGGGTTAGAAAGTTATGTGCTGGCGCTGGATAGTTTCCTTTAATTTGCCAATTCGGTAATTTGATAATTTGATAATTTGACGCAGAATCAAGCATTGCCGAATTAGCACATTTCCGAATTGCCGAATTATTTCTCCAGTCCGCTTAGCCGGATATACTTTTTGTAGTTGGTGGTTATCGTCTTCATAATCTCGTAATCTGAATGGTTTTTCAGATAGTCGAGAGGGAGGTTGCAGAATTTAATGAAGTCGTCATAGTTCTTCTCGGGCAGGTCGATGAGTTTCTTTTCATTGTAATAGGTCAGCAACTCTTTAAATACTTTTTGGCGGTCGTCTTCCTGGATCTGTCCTTTGAGTTTTTCGCGCTCTTTGGCCCTTGCGCTGAATACCTCATACAAAGCACTGATGGGGCTTGAAAAAGGCTGTATCTCGGGGCGTTCGAGCTCTTTAGGAGTTATGCCCAGTTTCTTTCTTTCTTCCTCAATTTGCTCCAGGGTTTTAGGGGCTTTTACAACTACATCGTGCAGACCAATAGCAAAGGGGCTCAGGAAAATAAACAAAGCATACTCGCTTTTTGCCACAGAATCTGAAACAGATACCTGGATGGTTTTATAACCGGGGAAGAAAATAAAAAGGGTATCGCGCTGATAAATTTCATGCTCTGCATATCCACTTGAATTGGTGGCGAAGGTCTCGCTGATTTTGGGGTCAATAATGTTTACTCCCGCCAGAGCCCTTTTGGAATAGCCGTCAAATATCGACAGCTTGATTTTCACTTTAAGGGGTTGCGAAAATGAGGTCAAAAAGGAAAGCGAAAGCAACAATAAAATAACAGGCCGGATCAACCTCATGCCGCGAATATAACTAAGATTTAAAGTGGACAAAGTTTTAGGGTGCACGGATAAATGAATGAAAAATTTAAGCCAAATCAGTTGCTTTTAGAGGTCTTTAACACCCAAGCACCTCACAAACGCGAATAAAGCTTATTTATTATAAAGCATTAACCACAACAAAATTGCGGCGCTAAGGCTTTAATGAAGCCAGAAAATCTTTAATAGCCAGGTAAACTTTCTGCAAATCTTCTCCGGAGGTGCAAAACGGTGGCAGGATGTAAATGATATTACCCAGCGGACGAAGTATTATTTTCCTTTCCATAAAGAAATTATAAGCCCTGTCACGGATAGTGTTGAGGTATCCGGTAGTATCATCAGTGTTTAGTTCGAGGGCTATGATTGTTCCCCTAAAACGCACATCTTTCAAATGCGCGTCTGTTCTTATTTCGGAAGCAAATGCCCCGTGCATTTTTTCTATTTCGGCAACCCTATCAAGCGTTTTCTCTTTTTCAAACAATTCGAGGCTGGCAATACCGGCGGCGCAGCCAAGGGGGTTAGCGGTATAGCTATGCCCATGAAAAAACATTTTAGCCTTATCGTTGGAAAGAAAGGCTTCGTATATCCCGTTCGTGCAGGTTGTAGCCGCAAATGGCAGAAATCCACCGGTGATGCCTTTAGATAAGCAGATGATATCAGGTTTGTTTTGGCAATAATCAGTAGCCAGGAATTTACCGGTGCGGCCAAATCCGGTCATTACTTCATCGGCTATGGTTATGATTTGGTTGGCTTTACAAATGCCCAGCAATTCATCTAAAACAGTTTCGGAATACATGAGCATACCGCCGGAGCCCAATACCAATGGTTCAAAAATGAAACCGGCAATTTCATTGACCCCGTATCTTTGAATTAAAGCATTCAACTCATCCTTTGCTACTTGCTCATTGCCGGGAACGGGGGTTGGGATAAACTCAACATCGAACAACAGATTTTGAAACGGGGCGGTAAATACACCCCGGGCGCTTATGCTCATGGCGCCAAAGGTATCGCCATGGTAAGCATCTTTGAAGGCAATGATTTTTTTGCGCTGCTGGCCTTTGTTCCAGTAAAACTGCAGGGCCATTTTAATAGCTACTTCAACAGCAGTTGAACCATTATCAGAATAAAATACTTTTTGATGAAAGGGGATGCGTTGCAATAACATTTCGGCAAGGTGAACGGCGGCGGGATGTGTAAAACCGGCAAAAATAACCTGCTCCATCTTTTGCGCCTGCCTGTAAATGGCCTCTGCTATATGCGGATGGGCATGACCGTGAATGTTGGTCCACCAGCTTGAAACGGCGTCAATATATTGGTTCCCGTTTTCATCAAATAAATAACTTCCCTCCCCGCGCACCATGGGGATAAAAGGAGCGGCGTCCTTCATTTGGGTATAAGGGTGCCAGATTAGGTCACGGTCTCTATTTTGAATTTCTGAATCCATTTCTAATACAATTTCGATACATTTTTACCGCAAAGACGCCAAGAGCGCAAAGATTAAATACAAAAGTTTAAATAGAGATACAATTTGCCACTAAGGCACAAAGAACACTAAGATTAACCACTGAAGGTTAAAATGCAAATACATTTTTATAAAAAAGCGCTTCCCAGGTTTTTCGCCTGTTGCCGGATGAACTCTTTGTTGATTGTTGTTGCCTCGTCAATATGGCCCAGAATTTTTGCTTGGCCAAAATGCTGAATGATTTCTTCGTTATCGAGAAAGTTGTCTCCGCTGAAAATCAGGCCCAATAATGGGATATTTCTTTGCTTCAATAATTCAATACTAAGCAAAGTGTGGTTAATGCTTCCTAAATAGTTGCGGCAAACAAGCACAACCGGTGTATGCAGCTTTTGAATAAGGTCGACTACGCAGTCCTTATTATTTAATGGCACCATGAGGCCACCGGCACCTTCTATAACCAATGGCTTGTAAGTTTTGGGAGTTGTACATTTTGATAATTCTATCTGAACCCCTTCAACTTTTGCGGCGTAATGCGGAGAGGATGCTGTTTTGAGCCTGAAGGTTTCAGGATGAAATTTGCTTTCGCCATTCGATATCAAAGATTGAACAACGTAGGTGTCGCTGTTATCAAGGTTACCACATTGAATGGGTTTCCAATAATCGGCATTTAAAGCTTCAACCAGAACTGCCGAGGCAATTGTTTTGCCCACACCGGTTCCTATTCCGGCTACAAAAATATTTTTGGGTATCGGCTGCATTAAAGTGAATTAATTACTTCAGCAAGTTTAATCACTTCCTGTTTGGTATTAAAACTATGTATGCAAATGCGAATGCGTTCTTTGCCTTTGGCTACGGTAGGGTATAGAATGGCCCTTACATCAAAACCTGCCTGTTGTATTTTTAAAGCAATCTGTTTGGCCTCCTCATTACCCTGCACGATTAAAGATTGTATAGGGCTTTTGCCTGCGCTCAGCTTATACCTGGCAACATCTTTAAATTGCTGCTGAAAGAGGCTCACTAACTCAAATAACTGTGCCCTCTTTGAATCGGCTTCCAGTAAATACCGGTGGGCGCATTTAATAGTTGCCAGCGAATGAAACGGCAATGAGGTGGAGTAAATAAAAGGGCGGCAATAGTTAATGATAAAGGCTTTGATGTCGTTACTGCAAAGCATTACAGCGCCATGCGCACCAAGGGCCTTACCGAAGGTATTTATACGAACAAGGCACTTATCTTCCAGCTTTAATTCAGCCACTACTCCCCTACCTTTATCTCCTGAAATACCTACGGCGTGGGCTTCATCTACAATTAAGCCTGCGTCATATTTTTGGCACAGAGCGGCAATTTCACTTAGCGGGGCGTAATCGCCGTCCATAGAGTAAACTGATTCAACTACTACATATTTGAGGCCCGCGGCAGCGGCAAGCTTTTGTTCTAGCGTTGTAACATCATTATGTGCAAAGCTTGCTGAGCCTGCACGGCTGTTGCGGATGCCATCATGGATAGAGGCATGCACCAGTTCGTCATAAATAATGGTATCGCCCCGATAGGGCAAAGAAGAAAGCAGACCATAATTGGCATCGAAGCCCGAATTAAAAATAAGTGCAGATTCAGCACGGTAAAATTCGGCAAGAAATTTCTCAACCGACTCGGCATAAGCACTATTGCCGGAAAGCAATCTCGAACCGGTGCTGCCCAACAGATATTCTTCTGCCTGTTTAACTTCCGCATCAACGCGCTTTTTCAACTCTTCATCGCGGGCAAAACCAAGGTAATCATTAGAATAGAAGTCAATGAGGCCTTTAATTAATTTCAGCGAACGAAAGTTGTTTTCGTTATGCCGCTGCTGAATTTTGGATTTAATGTATTGTTGGATGGAGGAGCTCATAAAACCATTATTTACCACAAAGCGCGCTAAGAACGCAAAGATTTTTAAGGGTTACTTTAACAGCGCTGTTAGTATTTAATTAGCTACCGCTTCCTGCTTTTCAACCTTAAAAGATTCGCGGGGTTTAAGGCCTAACAATGCAAACATTTCTCTGTCCGAATCGAAATCAGGGTTAGGAGTAGTCAATAATTTTTCGCCGCTAAATATGGAGTTGGCGCCTGCCAAAAAGCACAGGGCCTGTTGCTCGAAGCTCATTTCATTACGACCGGCAGAGAGCCTTACCATCGCTTTGGGCATAGTAATGCGGGCTGTGGCAATCATACGCACCATTTCCCAAACCTGTACACGCTCGCGGCCTTCCATAGGTGTTCCCTTTACTGATACCAGGGCATTAACCGGTACTGATTCAGGGTGCAGGGGCCGGGTTGCCAATGTATGTAACAACTTGATGCGGTCCTCGTCAGTTTCGCCTAAACCTATGATGCCACCGCAGCAAACACTTAAACCTGCTTTTTCAACGTTATCAAGGGTTTCAAGCCTGTCTTTATAGGTACGGGTTGTAATTACATCACCGTAATATTCATCAGAAGTATCGAGGTTGTGATTGTAAGCATAAAGACCAGCTTCTTTTAAACGGACAGCCTGGTCTTCGGTAAGCATACCCAAAGTGCAGCACACTTCAAGGCCTAAAGCGTTAACGCCTTTTACCATGTCAATCACTTTATCAAAATCTGAGTTATCGCGCACGTTACGCCATGCAGCACCCATGCAGAAACGCGTAGAGCCGCCATTTTTAGCGTTTAGAGCTTTGTCAATCACTTCCTCATAGGTCATGAGTTTATGGGCCTCAACACCGGTGTTATAGCGGGCTGCCTGCGGGCAGTAAGCACAGTCTTCTGAACAACCGCCGGTTTTAACCGAAAGCAGGGTGCAAACCTGCACCTCGCCGGTAGCCTGGTATTTTTTATGCATCGTTGCGCCCTGGAATATTAACTCCAGTACGGGTTGGTTATAAATGGCCCTTATCTCATCCAGGGTCCAGTCGTTTCTTATCTCGTTTTTCATATGTCTGTTTTAATACATCCTCATCCTAAATCCTTCTCCGAGGGAGAAGGACTTTAAATGCCCCCGTAAAGCCAATTTCTACCCAAACCGGGAAGGCTTAAAACCCTCTCCTTTGGAGGGGGCAGGGTGAGGATGCAAATATAAGTGCTAATGCGAAAGAATATAGTCTGCCATCATTTTATGCCCGGCTTCCGAAAAATGAATTTCGTCAGCAAAAAGGTATAAATCTTCAGGATTTTGTGCTTTTGAACAAAAGTCGATAGGGTCTGAGAAAGGAATCTGCTGGTTAAGGCAAAACTCCTTTACCAAATTTTGAGGTTTACGGCGGCTTTCGTCTTTACGGGCCAATTGCGACCTGTAAGGCAATATAACCACGTCCATATCAACACCTGCCTTTTTACAAACCTCGTAGCATTGCTGCAGATAGCTCATTGAATTTACATAGAACCTGTTATCAACGGCATAAAACTTAGCATCATACCGAAAATAACTGTCGGAATTTTGATAGACGAATAGTTTGATCAGTTTGTACGTAGCGTAATCATCCTGCAACAAACTGTTGACTTTGCCCAACATACTTTGCCTGGCCATCACTGGCAAATCAGTCGATTTATTTCGGCCATAAACATCATTTAAACAGAAAAAGATGGTGACCTTGCCAATGGAAGAATCCTGATTTTGCAGGAGCGTTTTAAGCACATCCAGGTATTCGCCATCAGCGTAACCAATTAAAGAGTAGTTCTGTATATTGAATGAATCTACCTGTTTAGCGGTCAATGCGGCAAATGTGGAGGAGTCGTCAACTCCCACACCTTCAGTTACAGAGTCGCCAATAAAGAGCCATTTTTTCTTTTTGACTGAATATGGCTTAGGGCCTTTGCGGCAGCCAAACTGATCGGTATGAAAGGGTTTACCCCATACCATTCCACTGGCATTCTCTTTTAAACCGGGGGTTCTAAAATATTTATTGTCTACAATAAGTGAAGCGTCGAATTTGCGGTTGTAGATGTGGTTTAGAATGGCGCGAGAGAGAAACTCAAGCAAGAGTAGTAAAACTATAACCACCAAAAAGGGCCCGAAATATTTCTTCATTTTAAGCAGCTAAAATTACGATTTACCCCAAGCATTTTGTCATGTAAAAATTTTTCTTTGTAAATTCTACGATATTATATATTCGCGCCCTGTTTTTTTTAACCTTCTAAATTTTACGCACATGTTCAAAAACATCCGTCAGTACGAAAATTTACACATTGCATTCTGGCTCATCAAAGATAGCTGCTGGGTCATGTCGTTTAAAACGCTGGGCATGTTTATGATTATACCTACGCTTTTTGTGGCGCTGGATATTGCCTACAAATCAAGAAAGAATATATCAGATCTCTTTCACAACATAGCTGTGTGCCTCTGGATATCGGCTAACGCCACATGGATGACGGGCGAATTCTTTTATAAAGATACGTTGCGTCCTTACGCTACTGTGTTTTTTGCATTAGGATTGATAGTTGTGGCTATCTACTACGTGGTATTTTTTCCGAAGATTTATCGGGAAGGAAATGCTGCAGAGATGGAAACCGATTTGCCTGTTGTAAGCGATCCGGAATAAAACAGCCGCCCCTTCCGTCCCCTAAAAGGGAAACCAGGGGAAATACAAATCGCATGGTCTAATTTTCCATCAAACTCAAAAGGGTCTGCAGTTTATCGCGCAGTTGCTTTCTGTCAACTATAAAATCAAGGAACCCATTTTCAAGTTGAAACTCTGAGGTCTGAAATCCTTCAGGCAGTTTCTTCTTCATGGTTTCTTCAATTACGCGGGGGCCGGCAAAGCCTATCAGGGCGCCGGGTTCGGCTATATTAAAATCGCCAAGCATGGCGAAAGATGCGGTTACACCACCGGTGGTGGGGTTGGTCATTAAACTGATAAAAGGAATTTTAGCATCGGCAAGCTGATTCAGCTTGGCCGATGTTTTAGCCATCTGCATCAGCGAAAAAGCCGACTCCATCATCCGGGCCCCGCCTGATTTTGAGATAATGAGTAGCGGGACTTTATGTTCCAGGCAAAAATCAATTGAACGCGCTATTTTTTCACCCATTACAGAGCCCAGGGAACCGGCGATAAAACCAAAGTCCATAGCGGCAGTAAGGAGTTTGTGCTCACCACATTCACCAATGGCTACACGCATGGCCTCTTTCAACCCGGTAATTTCGGTGGTTTCGTCAATCCTTTTTTGGTATGGTTTTAAGTCTGTAAAATGTAAAAAGTCTACAGGCAAAAGGTCGTCAAAAAGTTCCTGGTAGTTATGGTGGTCGTAAATAATGTTGAAGTATTCCTCAGCATCAATGCGCTCGTGATAATTACACTCCGGGCATATGTGCAGGTTTTCTTTCAGCTTGGTTACAAGCATGGTGTTTTTGCAGTTCTGGCACTTGTGCCAAACACCTTCGGGAGTCTCCTTCTTCTCTTCAGTTGTAGTCTGAACCCCTTTGCGAAACCGTTTCCACCACGGAATTTTCTCTTCCATTTTGTTTCATTTTGCTATGAGCTATGGGCTATAAGCCTTGAGCTAAATTCCCATTGCTCAAAGCACAGTGCCAGTTTACGCAATAGTAATCTTCTTATTAAGATAAACATCCTGGATAGCATTTAACAAAGCTACACCTTCTTTCATAGGACGCTGGAATGCTTTACGGCCTGAAATCAATCCCATACCACCAGCGCGCTTATTAATGATAGCTGTTGCCACTGCTTCAGCAAGGTCGGTTGCGCCGGCAGATGCACCACCTGAGTTAATTAAACCTACACGGCCCATGTAACAGTTAGCTACCTGGTAGCGGCAAAGGTCTATCGGGTGGTTAGTAGTTAATTCAGAGTAAACACGTTTATCGGTTTTACCGTAGTTCAATGCAGTGTAACCACCATTGTTTTCAGGTAATTTTTGTTTGATGATATCAGCCTGGATAGTAACGCCAAGGTGATTGCCCTGACCGGTTAAATCGGCTGATAAAGAATAGTCAACGCCATCTTTTTTGAAGGCGCTGTTACGGAGATAGCACCAAAGCACGGTTGCCATACCCAATTCGTGGGCATATTCAAAGGCCTTAGCTACCTCAACTATCTGGCGCTTCGATTCTTCGCTGCCAAAATAGATGGTGGCGCCAATTGCGGCAGCGCCCATGTTGTAAGCGTCCTTTACAGTACCAAACATGATTTGGTCGTAAGTGTTGGGATAGCTTAAAAATTCATTATGGTTTATTTTTACAATCAATGGAATTTTGTGTGCGTATTTGCGGGCTACAATACCCAAAACACCAAAAGTTGAAGCAACTGCATTGCAACCGCCTTCGATAGCCAGCTCAACGATGCTTTCGGGATCAAACATGGGAACATTTGGTGAGAAAGAAGCCCCGGCGCTGTGCTCAATACCCTGGTCTACCGGAAGTATGGATACATAGCCGGTTCCACCCAATCTGCCTTTATCGGCAATCAATTGCAGGTTGCGTAACACATTGATACTGCGGTTAGAATCTTTCCAGATGTCATCAACAAAACTGCCCTTTGGCAGGTGAAGCTGATCTTTGGATATGGTTTGAGAAGTGTGATTAAGGAGGTAGTTTGCTTTTTCTTCGCCCAGCAGGGTTACTATGTCGTCTAATTTCATGTATGTAATTTGAGAGGCAAATGTATAAATTTGGCTGATGTATAAAACTCCTCTTATTTCTGCAGCAAGAACTTCGCTGCCGCTTCTATAAATTCTGCCGGTTTTTCAGCCTGTACCCAGTGACCGGCACCTTGTATCTCAACAACCTCATTATTGGGGAAAAGTTCGGCTATATCAGGATAATTGCCCGAATTGATATAGTCTGATTTGCCGCCTTTAACGAATAAAACAGGGCCTTGATAGGGATTAGGGCCAGAAATGCTCCCTTTTATCTCCTCGTAGTGGTTCATGAGGGCTTTCAAATTGAACTTCCATTCAAAGTGTTTTTCGGTAGCATCTCTTTGAAGGCCTTTCATTAAAAACTGGATAGTGGTGTTATCGTCTCCAATTCTGTTTCGTAAAACTTTCTCTACTTCTTCGCGGGTGTTGGCATTGCCTACATCTGCGGCCTCCAAAGCTTCAAAAATATAGGTATGGTGGTCTTCAGCCTCAGATGGGGCAATGTCAACCACAATCAGCTTTTCAACCATCTGCGGATAATCCAAAGCAAATTTCATGGCTGTCTTACCTCCCATGGAATGGCCGATGAGGTGGGCTTTTGTAATGTTTTGTTGTTTGAAAAATTCAAGGAGGTCTGAGCTTAATAAGTTATAACTGAAATCATCGGTGTGCGGAGATTTACCATGGTTGCGTTGATCGATGATGTATGTTTTGAATGGGGCCGAAGGTAGTTCGGACATCTTACGGGCGATGGTTTGCCAGTTATCTAAAGAACCTAAAACCCCGTGCAAGATTATAATGGGGAAGCCAGTGCCGAATTCTTTGTAATTCATATTCATTTAAATACATTTTTGTCGCAAAGACGCAAAGATTAAATACAAGATTTTAAAGCATTTTAGAATTATTTAAAGACCGTTGGCGACCCTTTTAATACCATCTTTAATTAACTTGACATTGAAATTTATAAGTATACCCAGTTTTATCTTTGATAACTTAATATAAGTAAACAGCTGGGCTTTATGCAAATCTGTGAGTTCCTGAACCGCTTTTAACTCGGCTATTACTTTGCCATTTACCAAGAGGTCAATTCTATAGGCAGCATCGACCAGAAGTATGTTTTTATAGGTTACAGGAAGGGACTTTTGCACTTCAACATCCAGTCCTCTGCTTTTTAATTCATAAACCAAACAAACTTCATAGGTGGATTCAAATAATCCCGGGCCTAATTCCCGGTGAACCGCAAGAGCAGAATCAACTATTATAGCGGCGATTTCATTTTCCGTCATATAATCTTATGTATTAACTTTAAACCCTTTGCTCCCTTTGCGTCTTTGCGATTAAAATGGTATTAAATCATTTTAGTTCTCTTCATCAAAAACGGTAATAAAATCTGTCTGAAATCGAGATTGATATCGGCTTCCACAAAGTCGATTTTATACTGGCCGCAGCGGAGTTTGAGGTTCTTTTCGAAGGCCTGCATTTTTTCAACGTAATAGTCTTTTACCTGGTTGGAATGGAGTTTTACTTTTTCACCGGTCTCCATGTCAATAAACTGGTAAGGGCGGTTTTCGAAGTTAAATTCCAGTTCCTTTTGTTTGTCTACCACATGAAAGAGAATGACTTCGTGCTTGTTATATTTTAAGTGTTGAAGGGCTGCAAATAACTCATCGGCGCTTTCACCATCCATGTTATCAAACATATCGCTGAAGATAATTATCATGCTGCGTTTATGAACTGTTTCGGCAATCTGGTGCAGGCATTTTGCGGCGGAGGTTTTTACGTTCAGCGGCTTTTCTTTCATCAGGTTTTCAAGCTGCGCATATAGCAACTGATGATGCTTGGTGCTTGATTTTGCATCGGTGTTAACCAGGACTTCATCAGTAAAAATACTGAGGCCTGCCGCATCGCGCTGACGCTTTAATAAATTGATAAGTGCTGCTGCAGAAAGTATAGAGAAACGCAACTTATTTGTTTTTGCGTTCGCATCATTAGGAAAATACATGGATGAGGATGCGTCAATAACAATCTGGCAGCGCAGGTTTGTTTCTTCTTCAAAACGCTTTACAAACATTTTGCCGGTGCGGGCATATACTTTCCAATCGAGGTGACGGGTTGCCTCGCCGGGGTTGTAAAGCCGGTGCTCGGCAAACTCTACAGAGAACCCGTGAAAAGGAGATTTATGCAAGCCAATAATAAACCCTTCAACTACTTGTCGGGCAAGTAATTCTAGGTTTTCAATTTCAGGAAATTGCTGCTGGTTAATCATAAGAACTACTTGAAACTACAGTTAAATACATTTTTTACCGCAAAGACGCAAAGTTCGCTAAGATGAATGCAAAAGAGGTGTTCCCAATCCACACAGGCTTAGTTACAAATAAAATAGGGGCAATCTGCAGCCGGCTTACCTGCCGACCTGATTGCCCCTACAAGAATAACATTTATGAACCTGATTAGGAAAGATGTTTGGTTAACATAGCAACCAGGCTGGCCTTAGGCACTGCGCCCACTTGTTTATCAACCACCTGACCATTTTTAATAAACAGGATGGTAGGTATATTGCGGATACCGTATTTCATGGCAGTTTCAGGGTTGCTGTCAACATCCACTTTGCCTACTACGGCTTTGCCTTCATACTCTTTTGAAATTTCCTCTATCATTGGGCCAATTGCTTTGCATGGGCCGCACCATTCTGCCCAAAAGTCAACAATGGCTACTTTATCGCTGTCTAACACTGTGGTTTTAAAATTCGTATCTGTTAATTGAACTGCCATAACGTTTATATTTATTGTTATTAAAATCTTGTTTAAATACCCCTTTACCGGTTTTACAAAAGTAACTCACATTGTCAATTTCCGTACCTTATTTTTCAACAGGCGTTTGTGGCAGGTTTCACTTTTTAGCCGGTTAAATTGGCTTGCAACTGACTTCTTTTGTCACAAAGTTTGAAGATAACAAAACTGGTTGATGGAAAGTTTAACTATTTACGGGTAGAAGATTTTTCCTGCAGGTTTTCGAAGGTAGACATTGGATTATCAACGCTTTGGGTATTAACCAGCCAATCGGGGATGTTTCCGCCAGGGTTGGATGAATACTCGTTCATTACTTCTGTGCCACCATTTTTTGGGGTTAGTTTCCAGACGGATACCAGTTGCTGAATGCGCACCATATCTGATTCTTCGCGGATATATTTAGGTTCAGACGTTTCGGTAATGGTGATAACTCCTGTGCGAGGGTCTTTCTCGAATTTTACCCTCACCACGCAGTCGCGGTCTTTTACAGGCCAAGTGCCGTTAAATACCATATGCACTATAAATTCATTATCGCCCATACGCGCAACCACGCTCGATTTTCGGCAGCGGGGCATCCAGGTTTTGTAGTTGTCGAAGTCGGTAAGCACCTTTAGCATTTGCTCTGGGGTAATGGCAACGGTCATAGTAGCCCGGCAATCGCGCAGTTTGCCCCATTTGCTTTTACGGGTAAAAATTTTGATGCCTTTTTTATCTCGTTCGTAGACCCAGCCGTCTATTTGCCCCTGTTGTGGTATTTTGAAGGAAGCAACCATGATAGTTGCCATAAATACCAACAAATATTTAGCGAGGGACTTCATGATTGCAAAGTTAGGCCTTATACTTTAATTCCAGCGAAAAATTCTCTTTTTTAAAACATAATTTTCGCTAAAAAAGTTTAAAACTTAAAAAAGACAATGGAACGTTGATTTATTATGATGATTTTGATTAACGGCGATATGAAACAAAAGCTTTAGACACCCTCATCACTAAACACCAATAATTTAGAGACAGGTAGGTTTGTGCGGCTCAAAAATGCTGCTCAGACAACCAACGCTCGGCTTCCAGTGCAGCCATGCAACCGGTACCGGCGGCAGTTACTGCCTGGCGGAAAACTTTATCCTGCAAATCGCCACAGGCATAAACGCCCTCTATATTGGTTTTGGTGGAATCGGGGGCAGTTACGATATATCCCTGGTCATCGGTAGTAATAAAGTCTTTGAAGACCGAAGAGTTGGGTTGGTGACCGATGGCCACGAAGAAGCCCGCCACCGGTATAGTAGTTTTTTCGCCTGTCTTTTTGTTGAGGATGCGTACGGCCTCAACCACTGTTTCGCCTAATACTTCATCAGTTTCGCTGTTCCAGTAAACGGTAATATTTTTGGTATCAACTACCCTATCCTGCATAATTTTAGAGGCGCGCATCTGGTCGCGTCTTACAATCATGTGCACGTGGGTACAAAGCTTGGAAAGATAGATAGCTTCTTCGCAGGCGGTATCACCGGCACCTACAATAGCTACTTCAGTATTTTTATAAAAGAACCCATCGCAAACTGCGCAGGCGCTGACGCCCGAACCGTTTAAACGTTTCTCGCTGGGTATGCCAAGCCATTTGGCTTCCGCACCGGTGGCAAGAATTACAGCATCGGCTTCGATCAATTTAGAATCATCTATCCAAACTTTGAAAGGCCGAACTGAAAAGTCGACCTTAGTAGCAATACCGAAACGGATATCAGTACCGAAACGTTCAGCCTGTTTTCTGAAATCCTCCATCATTTCAGGACCCAGAATACCCGCCGGATATCCGGGAAAATTCTCTACATCAGTAGTATCCATTAATTGTCCGCCCGGCCTTAAACCGGTATACATCATGGGTTTCAGGTTTGCGCGGGCAGCATAAATAGCAGCAGTATAACCGGCAGGGCCGGAGCCAATAATCAAACAGTGAACTCTTTCAACATCGTTACTCATATTCATTTCTATTTATCGTATTCAATAAGGCGGCAAAAATAAAAGGCACTTACAAATTGAAAGGTGATAATAATCAACATCATTTAGGAACAATAATAGTATAGTATTTAGTGCCATAACCAGCAAAACAACCTAACCCGTTGTTAACATTGCCAATAATTTTTACGGGTGAAGAAAAAGGGCTGTTACCCCCATCGTTTTCGAGTGTGTAAAAGAAATTATAGGTGTTGGCGTCAATATTACTCCACATAACAGTAACCGTATCGCCTTTGTTGAAATAGAGGTCAGTGTTTAAATCAAATTTGGCATTGGGGGCCAAACCGCGCTCAACAGGCAAGTCGACTGTGCGGCCTACAAAAAGGCGGTCGTCGTAAACCGAGCCACCGGCACCGGTATAAAAAGGCTGGCTGTTAACTTTTGTTTCGTATCGTATAAAATTACCAAAGGTATCGGGCACAGTTACGTAAACGTAAACGGCAGCAAAAGAATCGGCGTAGGCAGGGCTGGGGTCGGGCCTTATAGCCAGTGAATCAAGCCCGATAGCATTAGGAATGCTGGTAGTTGCGCTTAAATGAATAGAATCGTGCTGTCCGGTTGTTATAGGAGGGGCGACTATGGTAAGCTGATAAGTAGTTTTTAATTTGCCCGTAAAGCTGCAGGTGCCCGTTGTATAGTAATTGATGATATCGGGCACCGTATAAGCGCAGATATTCAGTGCATTGGCCGAGTCAACGGTGGTATAGCCAAGGGCACTTAACAGCTGCTGCGTTTGAGCAGGAGGCAAATTAAGATCGCCCAGGCAAAATTCAACCAGTTGTGTTTGGGTGCCATCGCTGCCAGTAACTTTTGCGCTTGCGCCGTGCACAAAATAGGCACCGAGATTATTTAAGTTGGTGTTACCAAAAAACTGCTGGCTTTTTGAAAGCAATATAATTGGCGGTACTCCATTTTGAATTGAGCCATCAACTACCACTTGCTGCGAATTAGCTGGTATGGTAACCTGCACCACTTTTGAACATGCAGTAAGGGCAACAGCCAGGATAAAGAGGCCATATCTTAAACTCAAATTACCTGCAAGCTTTATTTTCCCCAATGTCTTTTTCATGGCTCAGAATTTAAAGTTCCAGGTTAAACTTGGTAAAATAGGAAACAGGGAAACCTGCCTGGCAGTAAACGATACTGACTTGGTATTACCGCTGGCGCTGCTTGTGCCACCACCTACATAACCTTCGGCATCAATATACAGGAAGAAAGGGTTCATTCTGTTATATGCATTATAAACGGAAACTGTGATGTCGGAATTGAAAACAATTTTGCGTTTCTTTTTAGGTATAATCTTATAAACGAAGCCTAAGTCGAGGCGGTCGTAATCGGGCATTTTATACCAGTTGCGGGGGCCGTAAACATAGTTTACCTGTCCCTCAACCAGGTAATATGACACCGGCAAAGTAGTACGCTGCCCGGTGGCAAAAACAAAGGTGGCCGAAACAGTCCAGTGCTTGTTTATTTCGTACATGTTTACAACATTCAGGTCATTTCGCCGGTCATATTCAGCCAGGAAAGGCTGGCCACCATTAATATCCGGAAACTTACGCCAGGCCCACGAAAGTGTGTAAGAAACCCAACCGGTCCACTTGCCTTTTACCTTCTTCGCCAAAAATTCAGCACCGTAGCTATAGCCTTTTCCAAAAACAAACTGATTTTCGACATCAGCTTCGGTGTTAAGCGGCACGGCGCTTTCGCCAAACTCAATCTGGTGCCATAAATATTTGTAATAAACCTCTACCGAGGTTTCGAACATATCATCTTTAAAATTTCTGAAATAACCCAACGATGTTTGAAGGCCCATTTGAGGTTTAACCAAAGCTGTAGCAGGCACCCAGAGGTCGATAGGAAGTGTGGTGGTGGCGCTTTGCACCAGGTTAATGTATTGCTTGTTTAAAGTGCTGCCGAATTTAATTGAAGATGCTTTATCTACTTTAAAGCGCATAGATAAGCGCGGTTCAGCGCCAAAGTATGTTTTAATATTCTGACCGCGCCTGTAGTTAAGTGTATCTAAAGCCGCGCCGTACTGACTAAACTGCACTTCGGAAAAAGGACCCATGAAATTGAACAGGGAACCTCTGACACCAATATTCATTTTCAGCCAGTTGGTAATGTCAAAATCATCCTGGAAAAATATGGCTGCCTCATTTGCATATTTAGTTTGCTGGTTGGTAGATGCCAATGCTGTAGAACCTGCAGAGCCAGATGTTTGATAAGGTGCAAAGGTATGGAAGCTATATAACACACCAAACTTCATCAGGTGGCCCAGCAAGGGCGAGTATTCAAATTGCATTTTAGCAGTGGCATCCTGCACCACCGAACTGAGATTAAAAGTTACGTCCTGAAAATTAGTGTTGGCCTGAAAACCGAAACTATTGTAAGTAAGTGTGGTATTCAAAAATAACTGATCGCTGAAAAGGTGGTTCCACCTGAAGGTAGCGGCGGTATTACCCCAGGGGAACGAGACTTTAAAATTGCCTCCGGGATCGGCAAAGTTGAAAACATCTTTACCATAATATCCACTTAAAAACACGCGGTCCCTGTCTGATATCCTCCAGTTTATTTTAGCATTCAGGTCGTAGAAATAGTAGGAGTTACCGGCAAATTGACCACCTGCGATATGCTTAAAAATAGGGGCGGTTAAAAGATCAATGTAAGTTCGGCGGCCCGAAACAATGATTGAACATTTATCTTTTTTGATAGGGCCCTGCACCGTAAGGCGGCTGGCAATTAAACCAATGCCGCCTTCAACGTCCCATTTCTTCATATCTCCTTCTTTCATGCTTACATCGACAACAGACGATATGCGCCCGCCGTATTCAGCCGGCATGCCACCGGTAATTACCGTGGTGTTCTTTAGAGCATCTGAATTAAATACAGAAAAGAAACCAAGTAAGTGGCCCGTATTGTAAATAATCGCGTCATCTAATAAAACGAGGTTTTGGTCAGAACTTCCACCCCGTACGTAAAAGCCCGTGTTGCCTTCGCCGGCAGAAATAATGCCGGGCAATAGCTGGATTGTTTTAATAACGTCAGCCTCGCCCATAAAAGCCGGGATGGTTTTAACCTGTTCCATGCTTATTACCTGCTTGCCCATATCGGTGCTCTCCACATTATTCCCTTTCTTCTCTCCTGTTATCACAACCTCTTCCTTCTCAACTGTGGCCGAATTGAGGTTAATATTGAGGCGGGTATCTTTAGTAAGGTCTACAACCAACTGTTGGGTGGCGTAACCTACGTACGAAATCCTGACGGTATACCTTGCCTGCGGCACCGTAATTGTGTAAAACCCGAATTCGTTAGTGTTGATACCCCGGCCAAGTTCTACGAGATAAACAGAGGCAGCCAGAAGACTTTCGCTATTAGTGGAATCTTTTACAAACCCGCTGAGTGTAGCCCTGCCCTGTGCACCAACCGACAGGCAACCGGCCATTATGATAGCTGAAAACATTAAACGTGTAAAAAACCTAAACATAATCCGCGGAGCCCATTTTAAAGTGGCGCAAAAATATAAACTTACATATGTGTAGCGTCATAAATGGCAGCATTTTTAGTAAAAAGATGATAAATACCCCTCGCCCAAACCCTCTCCGAAAGAGAGGGCTTTAATACCCCGTAGGTCAGAGGGTTATCCATAGCAGCCTTCAAAAAAAATAATAGTTCTTTCTGTTACTTTTAATAGCGGGCTGTATTGTACTTGAAAATGCAGGCCATGCAGCCTTTAGAAGCCAGAACAACGATGGAGGAACTTAGTGGTTCAACAACTTATAGCCGGGAGGAGGCGCTGATTATAGCGGCGCAAAAGGATTTGCAGTTGTTCAGTGCGCTGTACGAGCATTATTATGGCCAAATACTAAAGTTTGTTTACCAACGGGTTACCACTAAAGAAGATGCTTACGATATAACCCAGCAGATATTTCTACAGGCTATGCTTTCGCTAAACAAATATGAAATAAGAGGTTTTCCGTTTAGCAGTTGGCTTTACCGCATTGCCCTGAACGAGCTGAACCAGTTGTTCAGAAAAAACAAAAAACAACGCGGCATTAACCTGGAGGAAAAACATTTGAAAGCCATTGCTGAAGAATTTGGCGAATCGCTGGACGAGGAGCGGGAAAATGTTGTGATGGCTGTGCTAACGAGCTTACCGGAAGAGGACTTCCAGCTTGTGGAAATGAGGTTTTTTGAAGCCCGGCCTTTTAAAGAGATAGCCGAAATACTGAGTATAAGCGAAGCCAATGCCAAAATGCGCTTATACAGGATACTGGAAAAAATAAAGCCGCTTGCCGAAAAGAATTTAAAAACACGCGAATAAACACAGTGAACCAAACATTACAGGATGATAAAATTTTACTAACTAAAAAATAGCTCCAACAGGCAAGCTGGCAAAACCAGGTTGCGGAGTATGGTTATGAAAAACTTTAAAATAAATAAGAACCAACAACCTTTAACCGAGGCGGATATAGCCAAAGGGAAAGATTTTGGCAAACTGCTTAACGCTTATAAAGCGGCCAAAGTGCCCTTTTACAAAAGCCCCAAATTGTGGATAGGGGCCTCGTCGGTATTAGTGGCAAGCATTGCTACGCTCATGATTTTCAAAATAAGCGGTTCTGGCGAACCGAATCAGTCATTTATAAGCCCACCGGTAGCCAGTGCAGATATACCCAACGCAGTTTACGTATTAAATGCCCAGTCTGACTCAACCATTCAATATCCCAGCGGGTCAAAAATCCATGTGCCGGCTAACGCATTTCTTGATAAAAACGGTAAGGTTGTAACAGGTAAAGTTGACCTGCGTTACAGGGAGTTTAAAAAAGCATCTGATGTTTTTGTTGCCGGTATACCCATGACATATGATTCAGCGGGAGAACAATTCCATTTTGAAACTGCGGGAATGATGGAAATTACCGCATCTCAAAATGGTGAGGGGCTTAAAACAAATCCGGCGGCACTGGTAAAAGTAGATATGGTTTCAGCCAACAAAGAAGACCGGTTTAATACCTATTATTTAGACACTGTAGAGAAGAAATGGAAATACACAACGCAGTCTAACTATACTTCGCCTGCAGATACTATGGAAAAACCGGTGGCCGATGTGCCCGACAAAGGCCTTGCCCAACTACAACAGGAAATTGCCCGGCTTGAAAAACAAAAACCTGGTAAACCTAAAAAGCAAGATACTGCCAAACCAAGATTCTCGATTAAAGTTGATCCTGCTGAATTTCCTGAAATCGCCGTTTATAAAGGTGTTAAGTTTCAGGTAGAGGATGAGAGTTATAAACCTGATAAGGCGGATATAACATGGGCCGATATTGAGTTAAAACGATTACCCGGCAATAACCGGTACCAGATAACTTTCATAAACCCGAACGAAAAATACCAGGTAATTGCGGTTCCGGTTTTTGGGGGCAAAGATTACGAAGGCGCCATTAGCCTTTACAATAAAAAGTATGAAGAATTTGAAGCCACACTGGCAAAAAAGATAGCCGATGAGGAAGCGCTAAAAGCCAGGTTATTGGCACAGGAAAAAAACCGGACAGAGAAAGACCGCCAGGCCGACAAGAACTGGACCAGTGCGCATTTGATTTACCGTTCATTTACGGTATCAGATTTTGGTTACTGGAATTCGGACCACCCCTGCAGCCTACCGGCGGGTAATACCATGGTCAGGTTGCACTTAATTGACTCGAGGACCAAAGAACCTTTACAGGTTCAACTTTGCTACCTGGTAGAAAAAGAACGCAATGTGTTATTTGCTTACGGGCCAACCGGTATGCAAAGGTTCAGGTTTGATGCCAGCAAAGAGAACGGAATATGGGTAATGACCACCGATGACCGGCTTGCAGTTGCAAAATACAGCGACTTTAAAACAGCCCAAATTAAAGGTGGGGAAATGGAACTTCAGGTTACTATGATGGACAAGGCTCTGAAAACCACTGATGAAGTTCAAAAATATCTTGAACTGTAATGATTTGCATTGGCGTAACCTTATGGTAAAATTTTAATACAAATTATACCTTGTTTATTTTAACTATTAACAATTAATTTCGTTAAAGCTACTACAGGCTTTAACTATGAAGTATTTATCCACCTTTCTTTTCATCATTCTTACCACTTTGGTGTGTGGAGAATTACATGCGCAAAAGATAAACGGTGAGATATTTATACCACTGAACGACAGGAGTGATATTAAAATGAACCCGCGCATTGACACGCTTGATAACCGGGAAGATTATGAATTTAAAATCAGGGTATCGCCCGAATTTAAAATTTCGCAGTTTTTGTTTGAAAAAGGATTGGCTACACAAAACGACAGCGTATTAGTGATTAATGCAAACAGTCTGAAGGACGGGGGAACAGATACTGCTACCCTGCGGGTAATTGTCACCAGTATCAGAGGTAACCGGATTATGTTGTTTCAAAAACAGTTTGTGGTACGGGTGCCTGAAAAAATGTACCCGGTAATCAAAAACCCCAAAACCAATATCATTATGGTAAATGATAAGGTTACGCTTGAAAGAAACAACGCTTACGCCAAAGACCTGCTGATAGATAACCATCCTTTTGTGACGATGTATGACAACGCCACCAATATGAAAAAACTGGACGTGAAGGGGGTTACCATTTCATTGATGGAGAAAGAGGGAAAACAATATATTTCGAAAGGAGATACATTGACCAGCGAGGCCATTCATGAATTGAAAAAGATAAAAAAACCTACACCGGTTTATATCCGGGTTGACGGGCAAAGCGGTAAAACAAGAAAAACAGTCTGGAACCGGATTGTGGTTTATAATGAATAGGGTTCGTTTCCTGAAAAGAGAGGGATCACAGGATAAGCCGTGCGAAAATCAAAGATTCTCACCACCCCCTACGCCCCCGCCAGCGGGGGACACATCATATTTCAAAGCTTCGCTTTAAAATATGATGCAAAAAAGTTTCGCTCTTTACTCAACCTTGGCCATTACAAAAGTTTTTGCAACTCCAGATAATAGGCCGGAGCTTTTAACAAACGGCTACCGTACCACGAAAATATCTCTCCATCCACCAGTATCACTTTTGCACCGGGGGCGAATGCCTGAAATTCTTCAAAGTATTTTTCAGAAAAAGAATAGGGCTCGGAGGACAGGAAAATGTAATCAGGTTTAAGTTCACTCAATACCATTGGATTTATTTCCGGGTAACGTTTCATATCCTCAAAAACATTTTTAAAACCGAATACCTGCAACATGTGATTAATAAAAGTATTGCCTGCAGCTACCATATAGGGTTTGCGCCAGATAAAATAAGCACAGCTTTTGCCAGCGCCTGATATTTGTGCCGAACTTTGAAGTATATAAAACTGATCCTGCAAAGTAGTTACAAGAGCCTGTGCCTCGGGTAACCTGCCGGTGATGTGGCCAAGTTCGTCCATCATGATATAAGCATCTTTCAGAGTAAAAATATCGCTCATCCAGACGGGGAAATGTTTTGCCAGTTCTGCTATTCCCTCCTCATAGTTTTCTTCCTTATTACCTATTATAACATCAGGCTGAAGTGATTTTATCTTTTCAATATCAAATTTCTTAGTGCCCCCGATTTTCGCTTTACTATTTACTTTTTCAACAGGATGAATACAGAAACGGGTGACGCCAACAATTTCTTTATCAAGGCCAATATCAAACAAGAACTCGGTTTGAGAGGGCACCAGCGAAACGATCCGGTTGGGTGGAAAGGGGATTTGAATTGAGTTTCCGAGCTGGTCGGTTGATTGTATTAAAGACATAAACACAGGTTAACGCGAAGTTCGCAAAGATTTTGGCAACACAATGCAAAGGAATTTGCGATATACGGACCAATCTGAGAACAACGAAAATGGTCTCAAAAAACCTGTATCTCAATTACTTTACTTTGGTACGGAGTTAAAAGCCTTACCATATAGGTGCCGTTGTCAATTTCATCTTTTTTGGTAAACTCTACCTTGCTAAGGCCGGCATCTGCATCGCCATCGTATAATGTTTTAATTACTGCGCCGGAGCCATCCAGCAGGGATAAATTGACATGCTGAGCAAATGAGAGATTAAAACTGATAGTAGTTTTATCGTTAAATGGATTGGGATAGTTCTGATATAAAATTACACCGAGGTTCTTCTTAATCAGCTTGACGAAATCATCAGGGGCTACTACCCTCACATCGCCATCAAGCATACCAATGCATTTTTTTACGTCCTCCACAGAATTAGTCCAGACATGCACCGGTATAAGGCTGTAGCCTTCAGGCTGGTACTGGCTTTTTACACTTTCATTTATTTTCCGGGCCACCGTTTGAGGTGAATCTTTATCGCCCCATATAGTATACCTGGCCCCAATCATGGGTTTATCATTAATCCACATAATTTTTCCCTTCCATCCGCAATAGTCAGAATACAAGTAGTAAAATACTGCATCTACGTTGCTGCATTGGGCATAGGCACTCAGGTCAGGGTTGTGGGCATTGCCAATTACATTTACAATATTCAAATCAGCTTTCTTCATGTATTTGTTCAACAATTCGGTATTGCTCAGCATTTCAGGATACCCTTCAGGATATAAATAACCCAGGCCGGATGGTGCAGCTACAAAATAATCGCGGCCGCTAATGCTGTTTGATGCGTTATCGTACAGGTATTTCATGATTGGCGGGGCAAGTTCACTTAACGCAGGCGAGATAGTCCAACCCAGTGGCATGCTGCCCCGCTCATCGGCATTATACCATTTTTTTGAGGTTGCAAAACTATGTGTCATCCACTGAATATTGTCTCCGTCAGTCATTAAAAAGCAAACCGTATGTACTTTTGAATTGCTGGTATCGAAAGTGTTGGGACTGTCCTGCTGATCGTAAGAAGCATCAATATTAGTAAGCACGGAAAGGTTGTTGGCATAATCGGCGGCATGAACCATAATGGAATTCCGGGACGCGGCCCGAACCAATTCATGTTCATCATCTCCCCAGCCGAGCAAAACTGAATTGGGTTTCATATCTTTAAAAACAGCCTGGGTAAATGTGTTGCTGATGGGCTCATAAAACCGGAAGGCATTAGTAAATACACCGTAGTCGCCTAAATAAGTTTCGTTCTCCTCTTTCTGGTAAATCAATATTTTTTTGCTCAGGGAGTCATGAAATTTGGTGTATACATCCTCTTCAGTCCAATCTCTTACATCCAGTACTTTCTTTAAAAAAGACATGTCTTTTTCCAGTTCTTCCGGTACCGCTATCGCGTTAAAATGTGAGCACAAAGACAGGGCAGCATTGGCACTCGGCCCGCTCATTTTGCATAAAATATATCCGTCTAAAGAATCCTGAAAAAAACGAACCATACCCAGGTAATCGTTTATAAAAGTATCGCGCATGTGAACTCCGTACCGGCTGTGCAATTCTGACAGCCACATTAAACTGCCCTCATCACTAACGCGGTAAATTTTAGGTTTATACTGGGCCAGGATTCCCTGCAGCGATTGAATTACAAACTGCTGCTGGGGAGAAAGTTTAAGATCGTCAATAATATACAAAGTATCGGGCCGCCGGCTTGATGGATAAGGACTGTTTTCAATTCGGTCGATATACTGCGCCCGGGTAAGCAGCGACAAAAAAAATATCAACAGAAAGCAAACGAATTTTTGGGGCGATTTATATTGCATAGGCAGCTATTTTGAGCACCGTTGAACTAAGTTACCCAAATGTATTTAATTAGCAGTTATTAATCTTAAAAATACCTTATGACACAAATATCAGTATCGGGTGATAAACATCATAAAATGACCCAGATTTCCATTGCCTGCTATCAACCCAAAGAGGGAAAGGCTGATGAACTAAAGGCCCTGGTAAAAGAACATTTACCGGTTTTATACGGGCAGCAACTGGTAACCGACAGAAAAGCGATAGTAATGCAGGCAAGTAACGGTACCATTATTGAGGTTTTTGAATGGGTATCGGACGAAGCAATTGAAAAGGCACATGGCAATGCCGCTGTGCAGGCACTATGGAAGCGTTTTAATGAACTATGCGATTATGTGGCGCCCGGTACACTGGAAGAATGCCAGCATATATTTTCGGGTTTCAGGGCATTGGATTGAGCGCCTCACCCATCTGCCTTCGGCATCTTCCCTCTCCATTTTCAGAGCAAAATAAAGAGAGAAGAACCTCTTAGACATATGATATCGTGGTTTAAGCGGTTTCTCATAACTTTGACCCATAAACGTAACTGAGATATGAATTCAATAAGAGGAAAATGGGCGTTAATTACGGGAGCTACCTCAGGATTTGGAAAGGCTACAGCAGATTTATTGGCCAAAAATGGTTGTAATATTATTATTACCGCAAGAACCGCCGAAAAGCTGGAAGCACTCAGTAATGTACTGACCGAAAAATACGGGGTGCATGTGCTGCCTTATTGCTTTGACGTGCGCAAGTTAAATATGTGCGTTGAAATGGCCAACGACCTTAACAGCAGGGAGATAGTACCCGACATACTGATTAATAATGCCGGCCTGGCCTCAGGTAAAGATAAAATTCATGAAGGCCTTATTAGTGATTGGGAAGCTATGATTGATACGAACATTAAGGGCCTGCTATATATGACGCGCACCATTTTACCTATGATGGTGGAACGAAATGAAGGGCATGTTATAAATATTGGCAGCGTAGCCGGCCATTTGGTTTACCCGGAAGGCAACGTTTACAATGCCAGTAAGTTTGCGGTAAAGGCCCTGAATGAGGCTATAAACCTTGACCTGGTGGGGACTAATATCCGGTGCTGCTCGGTTGACCCAGGTGCAGCGGAAACTAATTTTTCGACGGTGCGGTTTCATGGCGATGAAGAAAAGGCAAGGAAAGTATACGAAGGATACAAACCGTTACAAGCCGAAGACATTGCAGAGATTATATACTTTGTAGTTACCTCGCCACCACATGTTAATATTACCAACCTGGTGGTTTACCCTACTGCGCAGAGAAGCGTTTATGTTTGGGATAAGAAATAGCAGGGATAGTATTGAGTATAAAGTATTTAGAATAATACAAAATGCGGGTTTGCCTGGTTAAATAAATTCCAGGTGGGGTCAGAATTTGGCAATATTTTAACAATGTGGGTTAACATAAGATGATTTTTCATTAATTTGATATTCAATAATTTAAACATCCTTAAGATGCAAAAAGGGTTTACACTTTTCGGTGTAAACCCTTTATAAGTTTGAATATTATTCTTATCTGACTAAGGTAACATTACCCTGCATCTCAACTGTTGAGCCACTTGAACATATGCCCACCAAAACATAAACGTAAGTAGCAACATCGCCCGGGTGGCCCTTAATACTTCCATCCCAACCGTCGTTGAGGTCATGCGTTTCGAAAACCAGGTTACCCCAACGGTCAAATACCCTGAAGTATTCAAGCCCCCGCAAACCGCCGCCTCTTACAAACAACTTGTCATTGATACCGTCGCCGTTCGGCGTAAATGTATTTGGAACGAATATGGCCTTTGAATCGCACGCAAGAACTGAAAGACGCACGGAGTCTTCAGTAGAGCAGCCATATTCATTCTCGGCAATTACGTGTACAGTTTGCGACTGGTTAACAGTAATAAAAGGCCTGCGGCACACCGTGCAACTGAATGAATCAATTGCCGGTATCCAGGTGTACGTTACGTTTTGATGCGATGCTGCATAAAGCTGCACGCTGGTTCCAACAGCTACGGTCTGATTATCGCCAGCTTCAAGATCAGGGAATGATGATACGTTGATATGCATAGTGCCTGTGTCTGCAATACATGTAGAACTACGTACTACCACGGTATAAGTATAAGTACCCGGAGGCAAAATCGCAGTTGCATCCTGTATAGTTGAAGAGTTCAGATATTTAGCCGGAGACCATTGGAAAGTCGTATCCCTGATAGACGCCTGCGTTACAACCACATCAATAGGAACCGGTGCCCCTGCGCAAACCGAGGTATCGTGTACTGCAATATCGGCAACAACTTTGGTTATAGGCCATACCGTTACCACCCGCGAAATTGAGCAACCGGCATCGTTAGTTCCGGTAACCCGGTAAACAGTGGTATCTGCCGGCCAAACTTTAGGGTCTGCAATTCCGGTATCGCTGATAAACCGGTCAGGGCTCCAGGTAGCTTTTGTAACGCCCGGCCCTGCGTGCATTTGAATCGTATCATTAGGGCAAACACGGAAATCGAGGCCCGGGAAAATTTCCGGCAGCGCGTCAACGTTCACAATAAAAGTATCCTTTGCCGTGCATGATGCAGATGCAGAAGAGTTAATTGCCGTGTAATAGCTGGTAGAAGTAATATAGTAGGTAATGGTATCAGGTGATTCTGATATCGTGGTTCTGCAGGTATCGCAGGTAAGATATGTTTGATTTAAATTGGAAGTCCACAGGAAAGATTCGCTGGTTTGTATTGAATCTCCCGCAGGCAAATTCATCAATACATAATTACCTTTGCAAACGGTGGTATCAGGCGGTAGATTTGGATATGGATACGAACCTACTGTAATGGGTGTGGTATTATACGGAACTACACAACCAAAACTATCAGTTAATGTATATACGGGATAATACCTGCCCGGAACAGTGTAAGTATATTGAACGTTAATCTGGTTATTATAGGAGGACCCATCACCGGTTACAAAAACGCTTGATTCAGTTGATATAGTAGTTCCGGAAAATTGAACAGTTAAAGGAACGCAACCAACAGTCGGCGTTGCCTGGAACTGGCCAATTGGCCCTTTAACCTGTATCAGATCAACATATAATTTACTGCCCACGCACCCCATGGAATCTGTACCAACCAGTTCGACACTATAATAGCCGGGATATTTGTAAATGTGATATGGATTAAGCGCCGTACTTGTATCGCCATCACCAAAATACCACATCCATTTTAAGTCAAGCCTGTTTGAAGTATTGGTGTATTGAACAGGGAAAGGTGGACATTGGGCAAAAGTTGAGCTTGGCAGAAAACTGATTTGCGGGGTATCAACATGAACAACATAAGGACTGGTAAAAGTATCACGGCACCCGAAATTTACATTTACAGCTATCAGCGTTACCGTATAATTTCCGCCCTGTGCATAGGCGTGGGTTGCATTCGTATCAAATGCTTCTGTACCGTCTCCAAATTCCCACCGGTAAGAACCGCCGTTTTGAGAAAGGTTGGTAAAATGGGCTAACTCACCGGGACATACAATAGTATCAGAAGTAAAATATGCAATAACATTTTTGGTACTGATAGATTTATTAAAGCTACCGGTGCAGCCGTGGCTATCAGTAACTTTTAAGTTTGCCGTAAAGTTACCCTGTGCATTGTAGATATAAGACGGACTTTCAATAACACTGCTGTCATTGCCTACGCCAAAGTGCCATTTCCATGAAACAATGGTACCCAGGTAAGACCGGCTCGAATCTGTAAATGCAACAGTTAAAGGGCTGCAGCCAACAGGCGGAGTTGCGATAGGATCGCCAATTATGCCGTAAACCGTAATATAGTTGGGCACGATAACCGTATCTGCACAGGTTGCACCCGGATTAATAATCAATGTAACAGTATAACTTCCGGTATCGGTGTATGTGTGGGCCGGGTCTTTCAGAGAACTGGTTGCCCCATCACCAAATTTCCACAACCAACCACTGGCAAACACTGAGCTATCGCTGAAGTGTACAAGCAGAGGCATACAACCAGACCTCTTATCGGCGCCAAATGCAACATGTGGCGTTCCTATTGGAATGGTTTCTTTTGTGGAATCTACACAGCCGGTTACAGCGTTTGAAACTATCAATGTTACCGTGTAATTGCCTTGCACAGAGTAGTTATGCACCGGCGGGTTTTGCAGGTTAGATGTAGTTCCATCACCGAATTCCCACAACCAGGTTTGTGCACCTTGCGAAGTATCGGTGAAGGTTACAGCTGTCGGGGTATTACAATTAAACTTAAAATTAAACTGAGCCTTAGGAACTACAATCAGAATATATTTTAAACGCTCAGTATCTTTGCTGCAACCCTGGTTGATTACTGTAAGCGTAATATTATATGTTCCGGTATCCGAATAAGTATGTGTGGGATTAGTAAGCGTGCTGGTTTGCCCGTCTCCAAAATTCCAGAGGTAGTGGGTTTGGCCGGTTGCACCCTGTGTTTGATTGGTAAAGTTAACCGTCTGATCAATACACTGCACCAATGGGGCAGCAATAAATTCGGGCTGAAGGGTGTTTCCTACAATAACAGAGTCGCTGGCATATGCAGTATCTTTACATCCGGCAGCGTTGGTAACAACCAGGTAAACCATATAACTGCCCGTGCTATTGAAAGTATGAGTAGGGTTTGCGTTTGTTGAACCACCGCCATCACCAAAAAACCACTGATAGCCGGTAATTGGAGATGAGGAAGTTGATGTATTTGTGAACCCATCGGTAAGTGGTGCACATCCATGAAAAGAATCGACACTAAAAGAAGCATGCGGGCCTCCGATAGTAATATAATTAGTCATGGTTTGCGTATTGGTGCAACCAGCGGCATTGGTAACGCCCAGCGAAACCGTATAGCTGCCAGCCGTAGTATAAGTATGCGTAGGGTTAGATAAAGTTGATACCGGGGTGCTGTCACCAAAGTTCCAGGTATAGCCCGTAGCACCTGCAGCTGTATTAGAGAAAGTTACAGAAAAAGGTGCGCTGCATGCCGACGTAGCATTGGCGCTTATACTAAAGTTAATAGGCTGGGTAACGTTGATGTAGTTGACGTGTTTTATTGAATCCCTGCAGGGGCCATAAGCTACAGTAAGGCTAACTGTATAAGATCCTGTAGCGTTATAAATATGTGTAGGGTTTTGCAGAGTAGAAGTACTGCCATCGCCAAAATTCCATTGCCACGAGTTGGCGTAATTTGAGGCATCGGTAAACTGAACAGCAATGCCTGCGCATGCATTTGTAGTGCTTGACGTAAATGCTGCCTGAACATCAGTTACGGCAACCTGTGTGCGGGCGGTATCCTGGCAACCCAGCGAATCGGTTACAATCAACATGGGCGTATAAATACCGCTCTGAAAAGTTTCTGATGGATCTTTCTGCGCTGAAGTGCCGCCGTTGCCAAAATACCATGCATAGGTAACAGGGCCATTAGGAGATGAACCGTTACCGGTAAAGTTGACCTGCAAAGATGTATTACAGGTTTGCGTTGGCGTTGCAGATACTGTTGCACTTGGGGGATTGGCAATAACTACGAAATTGGGCAGCGTTTTGCTAACCTGGCAACCGTTGCTATCGCGTGCTACCAGGATTACGGAAAATGTGCCGGTTTGGGTATAACAATGCGAAACGTTGGTGCCCTGTACGGCAAGAGAGCCATCGCCAAAATCCCAGGCATATTGAGTTACAGGGCTTGCACCCGGAACAGTTAAGTTTATAAAACTTACGTTATGGCAAGGATTAGCACAGCCAATATTATTGAACGAAGTAAAGCTATCGGTTGGTGGCTGATAAACCCTGATTTGCATGGTTTGAGAATCGGTGGTTGTTCCGTTTGAAACAATTTCCAGAACATTATAAACGCCGGGAGAAGTAAACGACTCTACCGGATTCTGCTGATTTGAAACGTTACCATTATCAAACTCCCAGTGCCATGAATTGACCCCTCCGGTTGACTGATCGGTAAAATTCACCACTAATGGGGGGCATCCGAACTGCGCGGATGGTGTAAAGGATGCATTTACCTGAGCGGCCAGACGGGCCGTTATAAAAAGCAACAAAAAGAATACTAATAAGTAGGTCCTTCTCACAAATGGTTCCCTTTTGATGTTATTAAGATGCTAAAACCGACTAATCATGTTGCATCTTGTAAAAAACAAATCCAGCTATCTCTTCCTACTTAAACTGAAAAGACGAAAAAAAGGTTACACTTTAAAAGCTATTTGCGTGCCATCCGCTTTATCTGAAACCAATTAAACAAATAGCGACACTACAATGTTTCAAGGGCAAATCACACAATTTGGTGAAAATCAGAACAAAACACATAGATCCAGTCTTAAAAAAGGAATATAAAATGTTGAGAAGTATTTATCATTTTACTTACAATTAACTTCAAGCGCCTTTAAAGCACCCGGGTATCCCAACCTGGCAGAAACTGAGAGGTCTGTGCATGCATCTATTAAATCGCTCTTTTTCAGTTTAGCCAATCCCCTGTAATAATAAACGGAACCATCTGTTTCATTAAAAATTAAAAACCGGGTAAAATCATCAATAGCGGCAGAATAGTTCCTTACCGCGTACTCCGCCATCGCTTTCGCTTTATATACGGTATGATAAGAGGGATCTATGGCTATTACTCTGGCATATTCCCTGATTGCGGCCTTAAACTGATTCCTCTCAGCATACTCACCAGCCCTGCTTATTATAGCCGGAACATAATTCGAATCGCGGAACAAAGATCTGTTGAAATTACTGAACGCCTCAGCCCTTTGTTTCAATTTAAGCTGTGCCATGCCTATTTTATAATACAGGCTGGCATTGCTGCTATCCAGAGTTTTACAGTAGGCATATTCATTCAAAGCTTTTGTGTACATGCCCAGATGGGCATCGGCTTCCCCAAGCGCAAACCAGGCATCGTAATATTTGGGGGAAATGTCAATGGCCATTTTCAATAAATCGGCTGCCGATTTATAATTCTTTTCATTGGAAGCTTTCAGAGCCCTTGTAAAAAAGTATTGAGCCCTGATTACGCGCGATGAATCAGACATCAGCATATGGGGCTCCCCTATCTGAACACCTGAACCGGGATGATAAGCTCCGGTATCGGTGGACGAAAGTTTTGATTCAGCAACGGTGTCATCGTTAAAATAAATCGCTTTCGCGGTTTCCCAGTGCATAACAGGTGGAGGAGAAGCCGCTTCGCTTTTGGGTGCAACTTCAATTACCGGCCTTATGTGCGTAGGTTCGCCGGGTTCTTTCTTTATCTTCACTACCGCCTGCGAAACTGTATCCGCTTTGTCAGTTTTATTTGTGCCTGTTTCAACTTTTGCCGCATTGCTTTCTGTCACTACTACGTTATCTGGTAAACCAGCCATGGCTGTATCTTTGACCGCCTCACTTTTTACAGGGGGGGCCGATACCTGGTTTACCGCGCTGTTTTGCCCTAACATTGTTGCAAACGATTGCTTTTCAGTTTCCTCGCGGTTAATTTCAATTTTCAAGCTGTCGCGCATATGCAGCAGCACCGGGGTAAGCATGGCTTTATCTCTTTGCCTCTGCATATGATGTATGGTGGCCGAAATATTTTTTTCATCTATAACCACCTTATCTTTTACATTCAGCGAGTCTAAACTTGCCTCAATACCCTGAAGCAAGGCCCGGTTAAGATCCAGCGTTGCATCGGCAAGCAGAATTTTATTCTGAATGAGCTCGGTATCTATTGCCATTGAAGATTGCTTTGCAACCGGCTCATCTTTATGAACCACTATGGTATCGCCTTTTATAACGGTATTACTTTGATTAACGTTCCCTTGTCCCTTTTCCTTTGCAGGGGTTACCGGTATAATTATCTTTTGCCCTGGCAACAGAACTTTAGCAACCGGTATAGAATCGTTCAGCAGACTGATTGTCTGCATGTCGAGATTGAGCTTATTAGCTATACTGAAAATCGTTTCTTTCTTTTTCTTTACCAGGTAGGTACTGGTTTTAACGGTAACAGTATCACTGTTTCCCACCTGCGCACTGCAATGCAGCGGCAGATTAAGCATAAAAATAAGCAGGTAAAAAATATACTTCTGTTTCATCTGCAGCAAGCAATTTGCTTTACGATCAGGCTGGTTAAAAGTTGTTGCAAAAGCCGTTTTTTTGAAATTTAAACCTGTCCCGAATTTTTAGATGCTATAATAATACGGGATTTTGGCGGGGGTTAAAAAATAACCACCTCCTTAACTACGTCAGGGCCTAATTCTTTGTTGAAAAGGTCTTTTATCTTATCGCGGGAATAATTCAATTCCTGTTTTAAGGGGGCAGAGTCTATCTTGATATACAGTTTACCTTCCCGCAACGAAACAGAGGATGTATATTTGGCTATCGGCTTACCCATTATTTCAGCCCAGCCATCACGTATGCGGCTTTCGTTCAGTTTGCTCCTTAGTTTTAAATCATCTACCATCATTTCAAGTGCCTGGCCAATGGTGATGTCGTTTTTTGTCCTCATTGGGCGAAAGTTAATTGGATAATTCGGCAATGAGTTAATTCGGCAATAATTTTAGTTGGCAACAAAGGGTCTGTTTGCATTATCAAATTACCGAATTGCCTAATTACCAAATTTTTAGTCTGGTTGTTGCAAAACAGGAAAATTTGCTCCATATTTGCGCTCCCTTAAAAAAGGGGGATATTTTTTAACCCAAACCTTAAATTCATTTAAGAAATGGCAGTAAAGTTAAGACTTCAGAGACATGGTAGAGGCAAACGTCCTTTTTACCACATTGTAGCAGCAGACAGCCGCGCTCCACGCGACGGTAATTACATCGAGAGATTGGGCGATTATAACCCACTTACCAAACCAGCTTCTATTCACTTAGATGTAGATAAAGCGGTTAACTGGTTAATGAAAGGCGCCGAAGTTACCGATACGGTAAAGGCAATTTTCAAATACAAAGGTATTTTGTATAAAAAACACCTTTTACGTGGTGTAGCTAAGGGCTCTTTCAGCGCTGAAGAGGCTGAAAAGAAATACCAGGCCTGGGTAGAGGAGCACAAAAACAAGGTGCTTGACCACGAAAAGAAACATCACGCAGATAAGAGCGAAATAAAAGCCAGGTTGCTTGAACAAGAGCAAAAGAAAGCCTCTGACCGCGAAGCAAAACGTGCTGCCGCACTTGCTGCTGCCGAAGAAGCAAAGAAGCCCGCTGTTGAGGAAGCACCGGCTACTGAAGAAGTGCCTGCTGCTAACGATGCACCAGCTGCTGAAACTACAGAAACACCGGCAGAATAGTCGAATATATTCTGATCCTGAATCCTTCTCCGAAGGAGAAGGACTTTTGAACCGGTATGGCAAACGAACAATACATATCAGTTGGAAAACTTGGAAAGCCTCACGGATTAAGTGGGGCTTTTCGATTTTTTCTGGACAGGGAGTTGAAAAGCAGGAATAAAGTGCCGGCGCATTTTTTACTTAACCTGAAAGGCAGTTTCATGCCCTGGTTTATTAAAACAATTGAGTGGACCGGTTTTAATGAGGGCTTCGTATTGTTTGAAGAAGTTAGTAGCCCGGAAAAGGGAAAGCAATACACGGGCACTGAACTCTTCCTTTCTGAAAAAGACATAACCGCGTTTTTTAAGAAAGATGCAGAGAGCCTGGACTACCTGAAAGGATATAAGGCCATTGATGAAACAGAAGGTGAAATAGGAATCATTGAAGAGGTTGTAGAAAACCCGGGCCAGGTTTTACTTTCCGTTAACAAAGACGGGAAGGAAGTGATGATACCCTTTGTTGAAGATTTTGTTATAAGCCTGAATAAACGCAGGAAAGAAATCATTTTAAGTTTGCCCGAAGGATTGGTGAGCAGCCAGTTATAATACATCACCGCCAAGAACGCAAAGAGCGCGAAGAAATGCAAAAGAATATACGGTTTTAAATCTTAGTGTTTCTTAGCGAACTTAGTGTCTTTGAGGTTAATTTACGATTCCATGCATATAGATATTATTACCATATTACCCGATTTGCTGGAGAGCCCCTTTAAGCATTCGATGATGAAACGCGCACACGACCGGGGCCTGCTGGATGTGAACCTGATAAGCCTGCGTGAATATTCCACCCAAAAACAAAAACAGGTAGATGACTATCAATACGGCGGCGGGGCCGGCATTGTAATGATGTGCGAACCCATTTCGAATTGCATTGAGCATTTAAAGAAGGAAAGGACCTACGACGATATTATTTATATGACCCCCGATGGTGAAAGGCTTAACCAGAAAATGCTGAATGCCTTTTCGCTGAAAAAGAACCTCATTATCCTTTGCGGACATTACAAGGGGATTGACGAGCGGATAAGGGAGTTATACATTACCAGGGAGGTTTCTATAGGTGATTACGTTTTAAGCGGGGGCGAACTGGCCGCTGCGGTGCTGGTAGATGGTATTGGCCGTTTGCTTCCGGGTGTTTTAAATGACGAAACCTCAGCATTATTCGATTCTTTTCAGGATAACCTGCTTAGCCATCCTGTTTATACCCGGCCTGAGGTGTTTATGGGCTTAAAAGTGCCCGATGTGCTGCTTTCGGGCCATGAAAGGAATATCAGGGAGTGGAGGCATGAAAAGGCAGTTGAACGCACCAAAGCCCGCCGGCCCGACCTGCTTAGCGGTGAAGAATAGAAGAAAAGCATGCATAATGTTTTCATTTTCCGTTTTTAATTATATTTTTGCGAGCCTTTTTGAGAATAATAAAGCCAAAATAAAATGAACCCAAAAGTAAAAGCAGTTGAAACTGCACTATTCGCAGCCAGCAAACATCCTTCGTTCGGCCCCGGCGATAACATTACTGTGTCGTATAAAATTACCGAAGGTAATAAAGAGCGTATCCAGGAATTTCGCGGAGACGTTATCCAGGTAAGAGGAGATGGCACCAGCAAAATGTTTACTGTTCGTAAAATATCGAATGGCGTAGGTGTTGAAAGGGTTTTCCCTCTTTTCTCGCCTTATGTTGACGATATCCTGGTTAACAAAGTTGGTCGCGTTCGCAGGGCTAAGTTGTTCTATCAGCGTAAAAGAAGCGGTAAAGCTTCACGTATTGCTGAAAAGAGACAAGCTGAAGAAACTACAGTTGTTGAAAAATAAGCTTTGCTTAAAATTGATATATCAAAACCCTGCCATTGGCGGGGTTTTGTTTTTAATGCCTGAATCAAACTATAAGGGTGTTCCGTTTGTTTAAAACGGCAGGATAATTGCAGTAGTTTTATTCTACCATTTCTGCTATTATGGAATACATAGTCAAAATACTATCTACTTTCCACGTCACACACAACGTAAAGGTTTTCAGAATATCGAAGCCAGCAGGTTATAGGTTTGAGCCGGGGCAGGCAACAGAAGTTTCTATTAATAAGCCAGCCCTTAAAGAGGAGAAGCGACCCTTTACGTTTACCTGCCTTAATGAGGAAGCATACCTGGAGTTTACCATTAAAATTTATGACGACCATGCCGGGGTTACACACGAGTTGGGCAAACTGGTGGCAGGTGACGAACTTATTATCAGGGATGTTTGGGGAGCAATTTCGTACAAAGGTGCCGGGTATTTTATTGCCGGGGGAGCAGGCATTACCCCATTTATTGCGATTTTAAGGCAGCTAAAGAAAGCTGGAAAGCTTGCCGGCAACCGGCTTTATTTCAGCAACAAAACGGTACAAGACATTATTCTGAGAGATGAGTTTGAAGAAATGCTGGGGCCTGATGTGCATTTCATAGTCACGGAAAAGAAACAAGGCAGTAATGATGGAGAATATATTGACAAAGACTTTCTGCTGCGTGAAATTCATGATTTCAAAAAGCCGTTCTATGTATGTGGACCTGACAATATGGTTATGGAATTAACCCAAACACTACTTGACCTCGGTACCGAACCTGATACAGTTATTTTTGAGAAATAGGAGTTTAAAAGTGGATGTTCTTCCGGTAATTAACCATTGCCCGATAGATAAACGCCAATACGCCAATCAGCAACAACTCCCATATACAAGCCCATGGATTTGAGCGGTTATCGGGCAAAAGATAGGCATAGTTAAAGGGCGGAATCTGGTCAATAACATAGTTCATAGAGAAGTGAATCCAGGGCACACTATAAAAAGAAATAGTAAAATGGAAGAGGTGTTGCAGGCCTATTACTATCCAATCTATTTCAGGCAGTAAAGAGAAAACTATACCCCACTTATAGTCGCGCCAGAATATGTAAAGCAATACAATGGTGCTTAGCCACATACCCAGGTGATAGATTAGCCAGAAAGGGTCGTTCAGGTTCATATCATCGCTGCCATATACCGCAACAGATAGTTTATCAAAAACCGCATGCACAAACAGGCAAAAGAAAAAGGTAAGGAATAAGGCTACAGGCCTGTAGTTTCTCCACTTAAATATCCGGTTAATAATAACGCCCGAAAGAATGTGCGTAGGTGCCTGCATAATGGCTGCGAATATATAAGAACTATAAGCACGGTTGCAGATGCTAAACGGAAGTGTTCATAAATTCCTGAACTATTATAGAAGGTCGCGGGTATTTATTCTACGCTCGTCCTTTTTTTGAGAGTGCATCTTTTTCTTTTTCAGGATATTTTCCTTTACCGCGGCAGGCACTTTTGTAGGTATGCGGCGTTTCTCCCTTTTCAGCGCCTTTTCAAGCATGGCGTAAAACTTCTTAACTACCTTCTCCTTATTGGTAGCCTGCGACCGGCTTTCGCTGCTGTTTATGCGCAACTCTCCTCCATCATTAATATATCCACCCAGGTTTTTGAATAGCTTTACCTTCTCAGCATCCGTCAACAAGGGCGAAGCATTAATATTGAATATCAGTTCAACTTTTGTTTCGGTGGTATTAACGTGCTGCCCACCGGCACCACTGCTTTTGCTGGTTTTAAATTTAAATTCGGGTTCAAAATTCCTTTCACTCAGTTTCATGTTGCAAAAATGAGAAAACGTTTTCATAACTTAACTCCCATTATTGCAGCGGTTGTTTCCGGGAAATAGAAATATTATGAAATACCTTACCCGCACCATCTGGGTGCTTTCGTTGGTTAGCCTATTTAATGATGTAAGCAGCGAGATGCTTTATCCGGTGCTGCCCTTATTTCTGCAAAGTATAGGCTTTACATCTGTGTTGATAGGCATACTGGAAGGGCTGGCCGAAGCTACTGCGGGCCTTAGCAAAGGCTATTTCGGCAGGTTAAGCGATTCGGCAGGTAAGCGATTGCCTTTTGTGCAACTAGGCTATTTTCTGAGTGTGGTGGCTAAATCAATGCCTGCTGTTTTCACATTTACTGCCTGGATATTCGCATCGCGCACTACCGATAAATTAGGCAAAGGAATCAGGACCGGCGCACGCGATGCCATTCTTTCAGATGAGACCACCAATGAAAACAAGGGTAAAGTATTCGGCTTTCACCGGGCTATGGATACACTCGGTGCGGCTATAGGCCCCGCGCTGGCACTTGTATTTTTAATGTTTAGGCCCGGGCAATACCGGTTGATGTTTATGCTGGCTTTTATTCCCGGCATGCTGGGCGTTTTGCTTACCTTTTTTATTAAAGAAAAAGCGATACCTCATGCACCAAAAGTTTCGTTCAGGTTTACCCAGATATTTGACTACCTGCCGTCATCGCCAACCGCTTATAAACAGGTAATGATTGCTTTGCTGCTATTTGCCTTATTCAACAGCTCAGATTTGTTTTTGCTGATGAAAATTAAAGCCTCGGGACTTAGCGACCAGGCCGTTATTGGTTGTTACATTCTATACAATCTCGTTTTCGCACTTCTCTCCTTTCCTATCGGCCACCTGGCAGATAAGCTGGGCCTTAAAAAAACGATGGTTATCGGCTTATTCTTTTTTGCCATTGTGTATGCCGGCTTCGGGCTTAACACCAGCGTTGGGGGATTTATCTTCCTGTTTGTGCTGTATGGAATTTATGCCGCCAGTACCGATGGCATTTCAAAAGCGTTAGTCAGCAACCTGGTTACTAAAAGCGAAACGGCATCGGCCATTGGTACCTACACGGGTTTAAGTTCGGTTGCCATGCTGCTTGCCAGTACGCTTGCGGGGTTGTTATGGAAATACGTTTCTCCCGCATCGGTTTTCCTGGTAAGCGCTGCGGGCACTGCTTTGGTTGCCATTTATCTTTTGATGATGCCCCTGGAAATTGAGCCCGGCAAACCACAACACTAAATAAAACCCCGAAAGGGCAAAGAAACCCTTTCGGGGAAGTCAGCAAACCTATTTATCGGTAAAAACAAAAGGTAAAGTAAATCTTACTCTAACCGGTCGCCCCTGCTGCAAACCCGGCTTAAAAGCAGGCATTGCTTTTATAACCCGTGTTACCTCGCGGTTAAAGCCGGGTGAAGGACTGCGTAATACTTTGATATCAGATATTGTTCCGTCTTCATTAACCGTAAACTGGGTTATCACTTTTCCTCCAATGCCATTTTCGTGCTCCATATCCGGATATTGGGTATGCTGCGCAAGGAATCTTGCCAGTGCCTGGTCGCCGCCGGGAAATTGCGGCATTACTTCCGACCACTCATGCACCACAGATGGTGCAGGGGGTTGCACTTCGCTGGCAGCTTCTAAAACATGCGCAGTACCATTTCCATCGGTTATACCTAAACCATTAGCTGCAATAGCATTGCTGTGTATACCGGATTCAGCCTTTTCCAAATCCTTATTAGTTGGTATCGAATCTTCATGCACCTGGCTTTGTGCAACAACGTGCGCTTCGGTGTTTCTGATGGTGGGTACAGCAGCAGCAGTTTGTGGATGTTTAGGCGGCATTACCGGTGGCTTAACCTTCGGTGCCGGTGGTGTTAGTTTTGTAATATCGGTTGTAATAAAAACAGTGTTGGGAACATACCCGCTCTTCTTATGCGCGTTGATGTTCTCCCTGATAAAATTACCCAGGCAGAAAACGGTAAGCACAGACAAAATTGAAAGGATTGCCTGTTTAGTTGTTTTATTGGAATCTCTACGAAGCACGTAGGCACCGTAGGCCTTGTTGCGATGCTCGAACACCATGTCGAGCATGCTTGTGTTGGAATAGTTTGCATTCATAGTATAATGGTTTTGATATATAACGCGCAGATGCAAATTATTCCATAAACAGTTTGGTTAATTTTTTTTGAGGAATGTTTAAATGCAGATGCATCCTCACCCTGCCCTCTCCGAAGGAGAGGGTTTTGACAGCCCACAGCATTTGCATTTGTACATTACAATGCAAATGCAAAACGCCTTACCGTTTTTCGGTAAGGCGTTCTAAAACATCGGTGAAACGATTTTATTTCAACTGCTTCATAAACTCGATGGTATTCTCATCATTAGGGTCAAGTTCTAAAGCCTTCTGGAAATACTCTTTGGCTTTAGCTTTATCCTTTGCTTTTTCTATAAAGTAAAGGCCTAAATAATCATAAGCTTCAATCAAATTAGATTTGTACTTAGCCGGATTTGCAGCGGCCAAAGGCTCAACTAAATCAACATACTTTTGGTAATATGGGTATGAATAAAAATCTTCCAGTTTACCTATTTTAAGATTGGTTCTGGCCCTCCAGTAGTAACCATCTGGCGTAGTAGGGCTTTTATTAATAAAGTCGGCAAAAGTGGTATCGGCATCAATTGAGTCATCAAGTATCAGGTAAGCGCGGCCAACATAGTACATATCAATGGCGCCGTATTTATCATTACAAAGTTGCTTTTTAACCAGGTATTCTTTTATAGACTCATCATAGTGCTTGGATATGTATAATACCTTGGCGTATTCTCCAATCAAATCGCAGTTAGCTGAATCATTCGAAAGGGCAACTTTAAAATAGTTCATAGCACGGGTAGTATCGCCGGTAGCGGCAGCTAAACGGGCGGCATAAATATAATCGCGTGGTTTAGGTTTAAAGTTGGCTACTCCAAACAGCGTATTTGATGCATCTGAACCTTCTTTATAATGCTTTAACTCGTAATTAGAGTAGAGCAAAAAACGCAGATAATCAATATTGTTCGGGTCTGACTTCAATCCTTTAGATGCTTCGTCAGTACATTTATCAAAAGCTTTATTTCTGAATAACATTTCCAGTAAAGCCACACGTGCTTTGGTATCGCCCGGGCTCAGGTCAATATATTTCTGAAATTCGCTGATCATCTTGTCGTAGTTCTTGGTCAGGTAATAAGCCTCACCCAACTCTTTGTGTACAACAGGATAATTCTGGTCAATAGCCAAAGCTTTATTGAATGCCTCAATAGCCTGGTCATATATTTGCCCACGCACATCTAAGCGTCCTTCTTTAATCCATGCAATAGATAAATTCTTATTAATGTCGCGTGCGTTCTGGTATTCAGTCATTGCCTTACCACCCATGGTAGGATCAAGTGTAGAGTTTTCAAGGTAAGCATCACCCAATTCAAGCATAATAGTAGTGTTCTTGCCATCAAGTTTCACCGCTTCTTCCAGGTTGCTAATAGCCGCATTCAGATCAATGATATTAGGACGGAAATAAGCATCGCCAATTTCAAGGTAAATATTAGCGTCTTTAAATTTGCTGTATTTCAATGCCATATCGAAATTCTGTTTGGCATCTACATTGTTTTTCCCCAGCAACGATAATCTTCCGTTAGCAACATAACCCAACGCGCTTTTGCTGTCAGGCTTGTAAGCCATTTTATAAAACAGCTTGGCCGAGTCGGCATCATCGCTTTTTAAGTAGGCATTGCCCAGGTAATAAGCGGCTACAGCCTTATCGGTTGTACCGTCGTTAAACAGTTTAAACAACACTTTCTTCGCCTTAAAATAATTCTCGTTATCAAGCTCGCGTTGCGCATCCTGCAGGGTTTGACCTGAAACATGTGCCGCCATAAAAAGCGTAAGTGCTACAAGGATTACATTTTTCATTTTTTATTATTCATTTATTTTAATAACTGACTATACCATTACCGTGCCAATCACTCAATTCACTGCCTTCAGGCCATCCGTATTCACATCAATATCGCGGGCCGGCATACGGGCCGGGATCAGGCCATCTTTTAAAAATATCTTCTCCCCACGGTCCTTAAACAAGAAGTTTACAAACAACCAATCCAGGTTATCTTCATAACTAAAACGCATTTCTGCACAGATGTTGCGCGTTAGCGGATAGTCGCCTGTTGCTATGTCGCTTTGATTGGCGCTTACAACAATGTCCTTGCCGATTTTGTCTTTGGTGCGCAAACTTAAAATTTTTATGCTATCAAGCACCCTCTTTACGCCTACTTCTTCAACATCGCTCAAAAAATTAAATGGTATAAAGCCAATGGCATTCTTGTTATTTTTTACATAGTCAATAACTTCTTCAGTTGATTTTAGCGCATAAACCTGGCTTGAAATTTTCTCTTTGTATCCCAGCTTTGTAAGCACAAACCTTACCACGCTGCTATGCTGGTCTTCAAAAACCATTTTAAGTCCATCGGTTGAAGTGTTGGCGGGGGAGAAATACAGCCTCAGTTTTTCCAGGTTCAAATCCTTGTCGTTAAATGCTTTATTGCCAATCAGGGCTACCGCATCATAAGCTATTTTTATTTCGCGCACATACAGCGTATCCTTCGTTATCAGGCTTTGCTGCTCCAGCGAATCCAATGGCCTGGCCATTATAAGAACGGTGGCTTTTTTGTTTCTGAAATCATCCAGCATTTCAGCTTCGTTCTTATAGGCAATGTTCAGGTTAACGCTGTCATGCTGGTATTCAAAAACCTCCTGCTGATGCTTCATAACAGGTTCAAGGCCGGGGTCAACATCCACCCGTAATTCTCCGCGGTAAACCTTTTCAATACCAATATTGGTATTCTCTGCAGTCCTTTTCTGTGCACAAGAGGCCAACAACAAACTAAAACACATTAACACCACAAGCCTATTCATCCTCAATCACTTTATAATCCAAATAAAAAGTCCACAGTCTGAAAAATCCATATACTGTAATAAGCCCCCCAAAGCCGAGGCGCATTTTCATTTCCCCTCCCCCGGTCAAAGAGGGAACGGCGATAACAGCAATACCGATTGTTATGAAGATGAGGGCAGCGCAGCCTTTCCACATCATGGCAGGGCTTGTATATACTTTTCTGAAAAACTTATTCAACTTATCCATATGGCCTTAAACTGCAAAATCATAACCATTCACCAGGAACGATTATGATTTTGCATAAGCTTATATTCTATTAACAATTACTGCAGCCTGAAAACAACTGGCAGGTTAAAGTAAACCCTTACCGGCTTACCCTGCTGTTTACCCGGCGAAAACTTAGGTAACATTTTTACAACTCTCACGGCTTCTTTGTCAAGGCCGGGGCTTACCGCCCTTAAAACCTGAACATCCGATACCGAACCATCTTCCATTACCACAAAGCGCAATAATACTTTACCCTGTATATCATTATCGCGTTCCATTTGCGGGTACTGAATATTCTTTTGAAGAAATTTCATCAACTCGCCATCTCCACCCGGAAACTGAGGGTTCTGTTCAACGAAAGTGAAAATCTTAGGCTGTTCAACTACCGGAGCCTCTGATACAACAGGTTCTTCAATAGCAGCCTTGGCATTAGGGTCACCTTCCTGAGTTTTTGTCGAGATATCAGCTTTGTCATCCTTTGGAACTTCAGGAGGCGGTTCGTCCTCATGCACTTCCTTCTGTTTCTTTACAACCATTTCCACAAACTTAATGGTAGGCCTGGTTGGTGGCGGAGGAGGAGGAGGAGGCGGTGGCGGCGGAGTTTTATCCAATGGCGGAGGCTCAGCAAGGTTTACTGTGGTTTCAACCACTTTATCTTCTTTATGCGCCAAAAAGCCCCAGTCAATCTGCGATAAAACTATTAAAGCCACAAAGGTTAAAATAGCTATTATGAGACCGCTTCGTACGTTCTTTTTGCTTAATATCCTGAGCTGGTACGCACCGTAATCTTTATTACGGTTGTCGAAAACGATGTCGTCCATCGTCCAGTTCAGATAATTTCTTCCTGTTTCCATGCTTAACTTATTCTTACTTTATGATGCATGAACAAATTTAATTCCACAAACTTATTTTGCGTCCTCTTTAACAACATCTTTATTAAAGGTCTTTACGGTGCCACCGTTCTCAACAGCTTCAATTTCAATAGGATCGGGCTCCTGGATGGCATAAATTTTACAGCCGGTTATGTCCATTTCATCCAATATATCAACCATGTTCTTATAACGGGCCCCATGCAACATTTTAATCAATACAATGGCATCCCGTTTTGCCCCTTTGCTGGTTAGCGGGCATTCGTTAGGAACCTTCTTCATGAAAGCAAGAATTTCCTTTCTGATACCGCCGCTTGGGTCGAATGATGTTTTCTGTAAACCAGCAACCTGCAGGCCGTCATAATACCACACATTGTCAAGCGTATCCAATAACACGTTCATTACCTGGCATTCGCCAATTTCCTGTTTATCCTTTTCGTTCTCCGTCTTTTTAGGCATGTTTAACTGCATGGCCTTAGGTTTGCTAAGCGTAGTAGTTAACATGAAGAAGGTGATAAGCAGGAAGGCTAAATCCACCATAGGTGTAAGGTCAACCCGGGTCGACATTTTTTTGGAGCGGACGCCACCTTTATGCTTCCCGCCCCCCCCGGAGGTATCTATTTCTGCCATTTTATTCCTGGTCTTTTAAGTTTAGTAAAAACTACTTCTTCTCATCATCTGCCGGCGTTGGACTTGCTCCCGGCCCCGAAAGTGTGGTAACCAATAAAAAGCGGTGAATATCTTTCGAAGTTAAACCTTTAACTACCTCCTTCACTGGCTCAATATTGGTGTCTTTGTCGCTCTTAATGGCAATTTTAATGTTGCCGTCAGTAGCATACCTGGAAGCCTGAACCCAATCTGCCAATTGATTATTTGCAGAATCGATTGGAATACCAGGCATTTGCTTTTGGTAAGCCTGAAGCTGGGTTCCATTCATACTCAATACACGCGGAAGATCTGAAACCGGGGTACCCCATGTTTCAATCTTGCTGAAGAACTGTTTTTGAGTAGGTGTTAAGTTTTTTAACTCAGGGTATTTATCGCCGTATTTCTCAACCATCTGGTCAAGCATGTTCAAACGGGTGAGAGATTCGCCAAGAGAGATATAGGCCTTTCCTTCCTTGTTAAGCAGGATGGTGATAGCATCAGTAAAACTTTTGGTTGAGCGCGAGTTTGGGATATCAACTGCAACTAATTCTTCAGGCTTAAATTTAGCTGTAAGAATGAAGAAAGTGAGTAACAGGAATGATACGTCGCACATGGCGGTCATATCAACTGCTGTACTTTTTCTGGGAACTTTAACCTTTGGCATATCTGCTGGATTTAATACTTTTTAGAACAAAATTACTTCCTGGTTGAAGCGAACGTTTGAGCTATAGAGTATCCAATCTCATCAATTCCATAAGTTAATTTATCAATCATGGTAGTAAAGATGTTATACATGATGATAGATAAAGCCGAAGTACCGATACCGATAGCGGTATTGATAAGGGCCTCAGAGATACCGGCAGAAAGTTTTGCAGGATCCGGGTTACCTGTAACAGCCATAGCTGAGAAGGCGCGGATCATACCTAACA
>Ga0359896_1026_pt1 | contig 55612 bp, 33 predicted proteins | sample SorcelAu500001C5_2_FD_206067 | JGI IMG/M metagenome (GOLD analysis project Ga0359896, IMG submission 206067) | Enriched cells from Trout Bog Lake Hypolimnion, Wisconsin, USA - BChl from Trout Bog BchlTB.Aug20.5000.01 .C5 | ecosystem: Environmental > Aquatic > Freshwater > Lake >...
AAAGCGAACACCGTTACGCCTATTGCCAGGGTATAAAAAAACGCACTTTTCTTCTTCTCAAAAACTGATTCAGATTTCATTTTGCTTTAGTTTAGGCATACAATATACGGTATTAATGTATCAGTTAAAAGCCTGAAGTAGTTTACCCGCTTTATGGATACATGTTTACCGGGTTAATACCAATACTATTGGTTTAAGCGCACTGTTATTTGAGGCGCCCGGTATTACCAACAGAATGGAATGGGTTACGTTTTGGGTAGCATTTCTGTTTGCTTTGCCCTTTCATGTAGTTTCTTATTTTTGCGCTTAAACAAATATATAACAATGTTACATCGCGTAAGTCTGGCTGTTTTACTGATATCGTTTTTGCTGTTTTTTAATGCGTGTAAAAAAGAGCAGTCGTCTACTAATACCAATAATAACAACACAGCCAAATACGGTTTTGTTAAAACCTATGCCGATGGCAGCGGAACAATCACCTTCAGTTATGATAGCCAGGGCAGGCTGGACAGCGTTGTTGACAATGACTTTTCGGGTATTACTACTTACACACTTACCTATAACTCAGGCAGCGTAGTGTTAACCGGTGGGGGCAGCACGGTTATATATACCCTCAATAGCCAGGGGCTGGCTACCAGCGATAATGCAGGCAATGTATATAGCTACGATAATAACGGTTATCTTATCTCTACCGTTAAAGGCACCGGCAGCCGTAAATACAATATATCAAATGGCAATGTATCATCTATCATTCTTACCAATATAGATGGTTTCAGCAACGATACCACTGTTAATACTTTCGGCACACAAACCGATTACAGAAATTACGGCATATCCTTTTTGGGTAAAAACGGCACATTTGAAACACTGCTATATCCTTATTTCAGCTATTCTATAAAAAGTAACCTCCTGGTTACCCAAACCGTTGAAAACCGATACACTACCTACGGCTGGACTTACACCTTCGACTCGCTTGGAAGAGTAACCAGCGAACTGGAAGAACAAAGCGGGGCCAATAATGGCTCTAACCTGTACACTTATACAAACTGATAACCGGAAAAATTATGTAGTGGGAGAGATGGCAGTGTTGTCACCCTTTGGTTCGTGGTCTAATCTGTATTATTCCCAGCGGGACGGTCCTTTGGAAGTATTATACCATGCGCACTTATAAAGCTCCGGAGGAGCGGCCGTGGTTACATATGGTCTTTACACCGTTACATTTTTACCAGTCTTCTTCTTGCTGCACCTTCACTACCTTTCACTTCGACAAAATAAACCCCGCTGCTGAGCGCGATAATGTCTATTTCTTTTTTAAAGGAAAGGGTATTTATTAATCTTCCGGTTGCATCGTAAATATTAATAGTTTGGGCGGTGAAGTTTTGAGTGGTAATCAGCAGGTTTCCAGCGCTAGGGTTGGGGTATACGGTAAAGGTTGGGTAGTTTGTAATTTCTTTAATGTCATCGACTGTAAGTGTAATTGTATCGCAGGTAGTGTATGGGCCGCAGGTATTATAAGCAGTTACGCAAACTATTTGTGGGGTGTTTAGCGGTACCGTTATTTGCGGGTTTTGGGCAGGGTGAGGCACATTGCGGTCGGCAATAAGCATTATCGCGTAACTGTTTATGGTGTCAAGTAAATTTCCATTCAATGACCATTGCATTGAATCTCCTAAGGGCACAAAAGCATTAAGCACCGACCAGGCAAAGCAGGTATTGTAATGATCGGGCACACAAGTTTTGGTGATAGAAATTACTGGAGGAGTGTTAAGTTCAATGCCCACGCCATATGTGCCACTGCATTCATTATCGCTAACTGTAACACCATAGTATTGTATAAGGGGCGTATCGGCATAATTAGTTACTATGGCTATTGGGTTTGGGATCGTAGTGTCGCTAAGTCCTACAGGAGGGCTCCAGCGGTAAGTATAACCTGCAACAGGTGTTCCGCCAAGTGTGTCAATAACTACGTGAGCGCAGGTATCGATATCATGGCCGGGGTAGAACCCCGGTAGTGCCTTTACGTTTACATATGCGGTATCCGGAGGACCGGCGCACCCGTTGTTTATTACTTGGAGCGTTATTGCCTGATAGCCTGAATTAAACAGCGTAAGATATCTTGGATAACTGCCGGTATCGGTTAGATTGTAATTACGTCCGAGGCTATAAATGAAAGTTGCGCCTGACGGTGCGTTACCGGTGTATACAAGCGTATCGGTAAGGCCCGCACAAATGATTGTATCGCTGAGCGTAAAGGTAGTTGTGGGCACCTGGGTTACTATTACCGAATCGTGAACGGTTGCGGTACAAAAGCCGTTACTTACTGTAAAAGCGACTTGCTTTGTGCCACCGGTTAACCACTCTACATAATAAGGCGGGTTGTTTCCTCCGGAGATTATTACCGCACTGTCGAAGGACGCATTTAAGGATACATAAGGGTTACCGGTATAATTAACAAAGGTGGCTTGGCCACTGCATATTTTCGGATAAGGTATGTTTATGTCCGGCACCGGACGTTGCGTTAAGTACAAATAAAGATTTATAATACTATCGCATCCGGCAATGCTTGTAGCGGTGTCAGTGTAACCCCCCGCATTTGTAAGCGATTTGTTCCACATAAAAATCGTATCACCGGCACAGATAGTATCCGCAATTGAATGGTAAACGGTTATACAAGCGGTATCAAGAATAGTATCTGTTGCTATGGAAGTTTGTACAGGGTTGTTAAAATCGAAATAAACCGAAGCAGTATTATTTATTATAGTGCCCCGTGGTGTGCCTGCCTTTATTTTAATCCGGTATTGTATAAAAGCACAGCTACCGGTGTCGCTGATGGAACTGTCGGGCAGGTTAATGTTATTGAAATTAAACCGCACAATACCGCCCGGTAAAATTTGCGTAGAATTAGTGTGGTTGAAACCAGCAAGTTGAAACGATGAAGCATCAAGGTAGTTGCTAAGTGTATCAAGCACATATATATTGGTAGCAGCTGCAGCGCCGGTGTTTTTAAACCGGATAGTATAGGTAAGCCATCGCTGGCTAATGTCAATTTTACCGCTCGGGTAAGCTTCTTTACCATTAGGATCCCAGGCTATCAGCACGTTAGAGCACCACGTGGCTGTATTGTTGGTCGGGTTGTTATCGCCTGTTACAGGCGTAACACGTGCTGTAAAACAAACGGGCGCCATTTGTTGGGCCTGCGTATCGGTAACAAACAAAACATTAAATGCACTGAAGTTATTTATATAGCCAAAGTCCGCAATATTCCATATCAGGGTGTCGCCGGTTACTATTGGTGTTAAAGCCCCCTGAGCGGGGCCCAGGTATGTTATAGGGCCGTTATAAACACAAACCACTTGCCCGCTTATACCTGATGCGCAATGCATGCCGTACAATTCGGCCATATCACCAGCCCCGATATAAACTGTGTTAACCTGCCTTGGGTGAAACCAAAAATTGCTGCCAATACTCTGCACTCCCACGTCGAACCCCGGCTTGCAGGTAAAACCGAAGTTAAATCCACTTTGGTACAGTTCCTGGCTATCAACATTTGCGGTATAGTAAAAACTATCTGGGCAAATCAGGCTAAAAGGCAAAAATGTCGTATCCACCTTCAACTGATAAGGCCCATAACTTATTTCGTTAAACGAATAATGACCGGTATAATCAGTATAGGCTTGCTGTATAACTGAATCATTGCGTAGCACCATTGCCTTTACGTAAGTATATTGCGGCATTCCCGGCGAATAGGTGCATGTAATGCTGGTATCTAAATAAGCGTAGCCTCCGAAATTGGCATACTGCGGACAGCTATATGGATTAGTGTAATTATTACAGGTAGGTACGTAGTTAATGCCCGGTGTACCGGTGTAAACACAGTTGGGAAACTGCCTTGGTAGGCACTGAATACCCGTATTTTGATAGTCAAGTTCGAAGTTGGTTACGTTGGGCAAGTCGGGTACGCATTGTAAGTTGGGGTTGTTGTTTACGTTAAGCAGAACCATGTTGGTGGACAACTGAGGCAGCGAAGTAAGGTTGTTGTTATTAGCCACCAGCCTGTTAAGCCCTGCACTCAGCGAATCGAACCCGGTAAGCCGGTTATAACTGCAGTTAAGGTACCCTAATGGCCAGTAACCGGTGTTGATTATACTTGTGATTTGGTTAGCATGGCAATCAAGATAATATAATCCTTCAGCATTAATAGTATGCAAGAGGTTCGAATCGCAGATAAGTGTGCCATCATATGGGCCTAAGGCAATGGAATCAATAAAATTAGCCCCACAATCAATGCTGTTTAACCATAGATAAGAGGGATAACGGGTAAACCGGTTGTGCCGAATGCTCAATGACCACAAGGTGTTTCCTCCAAAATTGGGTATGCTGTCAAGGTTGTTATAGTCCAGGAACAGCCCCGCCATGTTGTTGAAAAGCATAGGGCCGGTGCGCACCGCGTGCATGCCATTATGCTGTGCACTTAGGTTATCAAATCCGCCACCGTGGTTAATAAGACTATCGAGGTTAAGCGTGTCAATCAGGTTATAATCCAGGTTAACGCTTATCATTTCACTCATCAACGCAATCAAATCAGGTTGTAGTGAAGTAAGCTTATTGTTTGAGAGGTCAATAGCGCCATTATAACCTCCCCCGTTGTAATACCAATGAAGAACCCTCAGCCCTGTAAGGTTTGTAAGCCCAAGGCCAGAAAGATTAACCGGATTTTGATTAACTATCACAGTATCGGCACAGAGGGTATCGAGTTGGTTGCCATTTATACAGTTGCTGTAACCGTTATTATTGAACCACCGAAGCAAAGCAGTATCGGGTATGGTTATATACTGCGCCTGTGAAAATAAAGCAGGGAACAATAACAACACCGGCAGCAAGATTCGTAAACAGCGTTTCACAATTGAGGTATTTGTTCAAATATAAATTTTTATTGTTAAATTCAGCTCATTCTTTTTACTGGCCGAGTTCTCCATTCCTCAAAGCAGGAAAGGGGGGACTTGGCTGAGAAGCGATAACCGGAAAAAATTATGTAGTGGCGGACATGGCAATGTTGCCAATTTAAGTCCAACACTGCCATGTCTGCCACTACAAAAACAAAAGCCGCTCCTTATTATGGAAGCGGCTTTTTAGTTTATGCTTATGATTGTGTTATTTCAACAAATCAGGTATGGCATTGTCATACAAATCCTGGAACGAACTGGCAACGCCCCATCTTTCTTTATCTACATAGACCATAGCTGAAGTAACTACACCCACGTTGGTGAATTCAACTTCGTACTTGTTTAGTATATCCAGCAACTCGTCTTCTTTGTTTTGCTTAACGGTTATTACAACACGGCTCTGCGCTTCGCCAAACAGGAAGGCATCTTTACGGATATCCGGATCGGTTTCAATTTCAAAACCTTTTTTACCGGCCATGGCTGATTCAAGCAAGGTAATAAACAATCCACCTTCTGATATATCATGCGCTGATTCAATAACCTGCTCGCGGATAAGGTCTTTAACTGCGTTTTGCACAGCAACTTCAGTTTCGAGGTTGAAGTATGGCGCAGGCGATTTGCTGATGCCATGATACCCTACCAGGTATTCGGAAGATGAAATATCATTTTTCATTTCGCCTATAACATAGATACGGTCGCCGGCGCTTTTGAAATTGAGGGTCATCACTGTTTCTTTATCTTCCACCAGGCCAATCATACCGATTGTAGGGGTAGGAAAAACAGCGCCGCCTTCGGTGCTTTGGTTATAGAAAGAAACATTACCACCGGTAACAGGTGTATCTAAAGCCTCGCAAGCCTTACCCATGCCTTTAATAGCGTTTACAAACTGCCAGTAAACCTCGGGCAAATACGGGTTTCCGAAATTAAGGCAATTGGTAATAGCCGATGGCTCACCACCGCTGCACACAATGTTACGGGCTGCTTCGGCAACTGCTATCTGCGCACCAACAAAAGGGTCAGCCCAAACATAGCGGGCGTTGCAATCAACTGTAATACAAAGGCGCTTGTTGCTGTCGTGTATCCTGATAACAGCTGCATCGCTCGGCCTGTTGGTTGAGGTATTGGCAATACCCACCATTGAATCGTATTGCTGATAAACCCAACGTTTAGAGGCAATGTTCAATTGTCCGCTCAGGTGTTCGGCTACTTTCTTCAGGTCAGAAGGTTCTTCAACTGATTCGATATCAAATTTTTTGTTCTCGTTAAAATAAGCCGGCTCTTTAAATTCTCTGTCGTAAACAGGGGCGCCGCCACCTAACACTAAATCGTGGGCAGGTACTTTAGCTACCAGTTCGTTGCCCACATAATATTCCAGTTCGCCACCGGCAGTAACCTCGCCGATAATGGCACAATGAAGGTCCCACTTGGCAAAAACGGCTTCAACTTCTTTTTCCATTCCTTTCTTCACCACTATCAACATGCGTTCCTGCGATTCTGAAAGCAGTATCTCCCATGGTTTCATGTTTTCCTGGCGGGTAGGCACTTTATCCAGCCATATTTTCATGCCTGATTTGCCTTTGGCGCTCATTTCAGAGGTAGAGCAGGTAATACCTGCAGCACCCATGTCCTGCATACCAACAACAGCGCCGGTTTTGATTACTTCAAGCGAAGCTTCCAGCAAAAGTTTTTCCTGGAAAGGGTCTCCTACCTGAACGGCAGGAAGATCTTTGGCAGATTCGGCAGTAATATCTTTAGATGCGAAAGCCGCACCGTGGATGCCATCTTTACCTGTAGAAGAGCCTACGATATAAACGGGGTTACCAACACCTTGCGATATAGCCGAAACAGTTTCGCCCGTTTTAACAATACCCACACTCATGGCATTTACCAATGGGTTGGTTTGATAAACGGAATCAAAGTAAACTTCGCCGGCTACAGTAGGCACGCCAAAGCAGTTGCCGTAATCGCCAATGCCTTTAACAACGCCTTTAAGCAAGTGTTGTGTTTTCTCATTTTTCAATTCTCCGAAACGAAGCGAGTTAAGCGCTGCAATGGGGCGGGCGCCCATGGTAAAAATATCGCGGTGTATTCCGCCTACCCCGGTTGCTGCACCCTGGTAAGGCTCCAGCGCCGAAGGGTGGTTGTGCGATTCGATTTTAAATGCGCAGGCAAGGCCATCGCCCAAATCAACTAATCCTGCATTTTCTTCCCCTGCTTCAACTAACAGGTGTTTGCCTTTGCGGGGCAATGTTTTCAGCCATTTGATTGAGTTTTTATAGCTGCAATGCTCGCTCCACATCACTGAAAAAATGCTCAGCTCGTTAAAGTTAGGCACGCGGCCCAGTATCTGCTTTATTTTTTCAAATTCTTCGGGAAGTAATCCCAATTGTTTTGCGGTTTCTACGTTAGTTCCTTCAAGATGTGCTGCTGCGCTCATAAATGGTTTTATCGGTTATATTGATTTAAAGGGCAAATTTAGCTTTCTAATTGCTTTTTGAAAGCCGTTGTTGATAAAAAGCGTGTTAGAAGGCCCTTTTTAATTTTTGCCATTTTAAAACTGACAATACATAGCCACAAAGGCACTAAGAACACTAAGAAATTACAAAACGCTTGAATAAACAACTTAGTGCCCTTTGTGCCTTTGTGGCGGAAAGATTCTGGTTTTTAACCAACTTAATTTTATTATTTTAAGATTAATTATGGCATAGCTTTTTTTTAACGTCTGCTTTTTAGACTACACTTGCACCTTGTTAAAACACCCAAATCCATGAAAGTTAAGATAGCGGTTGCGCTGGTTACGTTTTTTGTTATTATTTCTGCCTGTAAAAAGAGCGCCCTTTTCAGCGGGTCCAAGATTGCTACTTTAACCAACTACTCGCCTGTTGGGGGTGGATATAAAGAGACTTTTACTTACAATTCTGATGGAAGGGTGGCTACCATGGTAAGAAACGACGGCATTAAGCAGGCTGTTTACTATTCGGGCGATACGGTAACTGTTGCTACACTTAACGGACTGGGACAAACCACAGATGCAGTAGAATATGTTTTAAATGGTTCGGGATATGCAGTTAGTTCGCAGGGCGAGTTTGTAAGCCAGCACAATTCAGGCACCTATTCGTATGATGGAAACGGTATGTGGACGCAGGTTAACAGTTATGTTAACCATACCCTGACCAATACCGATAATTACACCAACAACAGTGCAAAAAATGCTGTTGAAATTCAACATGTGAGCCCGACCAACGGCACCAGCTACGACTACTATAATTTTTATACCTCCAACGGAAATACAATCGGGGTGCAGAATATGGGAGAGTATTACCTGGGGGTTAGTTCGGCCAACCTGATTTCAACAGATGTTAAGATAGCCACTAACGGAGATACCAGCGATATCATCAGCTACCGTTACAGGTATGATGGCAGTTCGAACGTTGATACCATGGTATCGTACAACCGCGCCGGGCACCTGGTTGATTCAATTACTTATACTTATTACTAGTGGATACCCTGCAGAAGGTATCAGGATAACCTGTTCCTTATTGCCCCTTTAACCAGTTGCCAATCGGTTCGGTTAATCATTAAGGTTGAAAGGCGGGATTCCGTATCTTTTAAGAAGAGGAAGAACAGTACTAAAGCAGCCACCGTAAACGATAAAGTTGCGGCCAGGCCAGCCCCGCTCATTACATACTTTGGAATAAGCAGCCAGCTAAAAAACACCAGCGATAAAAAGCCGGCAAGGCTTGAAATAATAAGGCTTTTGTATTGGCCCGTGCCAAGATAGAAGCTGCTTATTACCAGCGGAAAAGTATATACAAGTATACCAGGAAACAGGAAACGGATGCTGTGTTTTACATCGCTGAATCCGGGTCCGAAAACAAAGATATAAACGCTGGCCGGAACCAGCCAGGTAACAAAAAGGGCAAAAGCACAGAGTACAAAACTTAATTTAAACAGGCGCACAGCCCTTAGGGCTTCGCTCTTCAAATCCTGCGAGTTTGCGGTATGAACATAATGCACGGTGGCAATACTGCGCGGAATAATCCAGACGGATTCAAGAATGGAGATTCCGATAGAGAATATGCCCAGGTACTTACTGCCCTGTTGAATATCCAACTGATAAAAATAATAGCGTAAATTAAGCAATTGCAGTATTTCGGCCAATTGAAACAGCAGGCCGAATTGAAAAGAGGTCTTTAATTCTTTAACCGAAAAAAACTCTTGAATAGTGCCCGTACTGATGTGTTTTTTTACTGCGGCAAAACTTATAAGCGAGGTAACGGAATAGGCAATTAAAGACGAGTAGATATAAGCATAAGCATCGCTGATGCGCATAAAATAGAAGCAGAAAAGTACCCCTGTAAGCTGAATCATTAAAGGGATTATTTGCAAAACATTGGCGTTTGTAATTTGCTTACGGCCCAGCAATACCGTTTGATGGATACTGATAATGGCTGAAAAGAAACTCAGCAGCACTATGGCAGGGATATGATACGCATGTATAATGTTGGTTTGTTTTAGAAACACAAAACCCGCCAGCGCAATTAAAACCGACCATACATAAGCGGGAATAATCAGTAATTCCAGCTTGTTACGCGGAATGAGATACACTAATACCTGTCCCCCTAAAATGTTGCTTAGAAAAATAAGGAACCAGGAAGTGGTAATAATAAGGGTAACATCTCCTTTTACAGCCGGGCCTGAATGCCGGGCTATAAGCAGGGCAATAAAGAAATTGAGCGCAGTTGAAAGTGCGCGGGCAATTACCGTATTAAATATGAGTCTCTGCAAAAAGGTATTTTTCTTAGCTGGTAAACTTCCAAAAAGTTTACAACTTTAAAACAGTTATTTTTAAAAACACCGGGGATAAGGGGTTTTGGTGTGATGATGAGCCTATCTTATTTCAGCATTTAATAGAAATATCGTTATTTAATTAAACAGGCTAATTTTATAAAATAAAACATAGGTTCATGAATAGAAAACTACTCCTTATTCCTGTATTATTAATCTGGGGTTTAAGCCGGGCCACAACGCCCAATTGGGCACAGGATGTTGCACCTGTTTTATATGCTCATTGTACCAGTTGTCACCATGCAGGTGGTATAGGGCCTTTTCCGTTAATTACATACAGTGATGCTTCTACCCATGCAGGTTTAATGAGTTCAGCTATTTCAAGCGGATTAATGCCGCCATGGCCCCCTGACACTAACTTTCAGCGTTTTGTGCATGAAAGGATATTATCTGCGGCCGAGGCAAATACCATTATTGCCTGGGCTGCTGCGGGAGAGCCGGTAGGTAATATTGCTGCTGCCCCATCTCAACCCGTTTATAATAACGCCACTCAACTCGATACTGTAAACCTTTCATTTGTTATTCCTACTTATACAGTAAGCGGTACTGGCGATGTTTACCGCAATTTTCCCATAGCAAGCGGGTTAAGCCAAAGCATGTATGTAACAGCCATTGAAGTAATTCCGGGTAATGCTGCTATTGTACATCATGTGCTGCTATACCAGGATTCAACCAACGTTCCATTTCAATTGCAGGCGAGCAATGGAGGCGGTAGTCCGGGTTACACCGATGCCGGTGGAACAGGTTCAAATGCCTCCGTGTTATTAAACGGATGGGCGCCCGGTTCTTCGCCGTATTATACCCCGGTAGGCACAGGTTTCAGGTTGCCGGCCAACACCAATTTTGTGGTGCAGGTGCATTACCCCAATGGCAGCCAGGGGCAAACGGATAGTACCCGCATTAACTTAAAGCTTACCTCAATTCCTCAACGCAATATCAGCGTGGTTCCGATACTGAATTACATTACGGATATGACTAACGGGCCTATCAACATTCCGGCCAATACAACCAAAACCTATTACGAAAAATATACAGTGCCGGCCGATGTAACCACTTTGGCCGTATTTCCGCATATGCACCTGATTGGAGAGCAAATTAAGGCCTGGGGAAATGCACCCGGAACAAATGATACAATTCCTTTCATCAGCATACCTGACTGGAATTTCCACTGGCAAGGTATGTATGCGTTTCAAAATGCCATTCATGTTCCCCGTAATACGGTTTTAAATGCTGAAGCTTATTACGATAATACTTCCAACAATCCCAACAACCCCAATTATCCTCCGCAAACCATAGTAGCCGGCGAGGCAACAACCAACGAAATGATGCTGGTTTTCTTCGCGTATCTACCGTATCAAAACGGTGATACTAACCTGATTATTGATAAGCGGGTTATACCTCAGGGCTCAACGACGCTTTGTTCCGGTCAATCAGTTATACTGCAAACTATCATCGGGCCGCATTATACCTATCAATGGTTTAAAAACGGCAGTAGCATAAGCGGGGCTACGGGCAATTCGTACGCAGCCAGCCAACCCGGTAGTTATTACGTGCAGATCAGCCTGGGGCCTAACACCACGGTTTCAAATGTAATTGCGGTAAGCAGCGGTTCGGCGCCGGTTGCCACGGTAAACCCTTCGGGGGCGGCAAGTTTGTGCTCAGGTGCAAGTTTAACTCTTAACGCAGGAACCGGAAACGGATATACTTATCAATGGTATAAAGACTCCCTGCCGGTTTCAGGTGCGGTTTCCTCTTCGTATTCTGTAAGTACGGCGGGTAATTATTCGCTGGTAGTTTATAATGGATGTTATGCACAATCATCTATTGTGCCGGTTACAACTGCAAGCGCACCTTCTGCTACCGTAACTCCGAACGGAGCTACAACTTTTTGCCAGGGTGGCAGTGTAACATTATCAGCGCCTGCCGGGCTCAGTTATGTTTGGAGCAATAGTTCCACTTCGCAAAATATTACTGTAAATCAAAACGGCAGCTATACTGTAACAGTAACTAATTCGGGTAATTGTTCTGCGGTTTCTTCGGCAACAACCGTTACAGTAAATGCCCTGCCTTCAGCCACTATTTCTGCCGGTGGGCCAACTTCCTTCTGCACAGGCCAAAATGTAACCTTATCAGGCCCGGCCGGTTTGACTTATAGCTGGAGCAATCAGTCTACTACCCAGAATATTACTGTAAGTGCTGCCGGCAGTTATACTTTAACTGTAACTAACAACAACAGCTGCACGGCTGTATCTGTGCCTCAGACAGTTACTGTTCATTCTTTGCCAACTGCTTCTATTACCCCTGCCGGGCCTACCAGCTTTTGCAACGGAGGAAGTGTTGTGCTTAATGCAGGCAGCAGTTCTTCTTATCACTGGAGTAATGGTTCAACAACACAATCAGTAACTGCAAATCAAAGCGGTAACTACACGCTTACCGTAACCGATGCCAATGCATGCAGTAATTCTGCAACAATAACCGTACAGGTATATGCTATGCCTGATACCTCAATTACCACCAGTAAACCTACGACCATTTGCCCCGGAGATACAGTGGCTATTTCGGCCGCTTCGGGTTTAAATTACCACTGGAGCAACGGCGCCACGACCCAAACAGTTAATGCCTGGGCTAACGGAAGTTTTGATGTAACTGTAACTGATAATCATTCATGCACTGCCGTTTCATCGCCGGTAACTGTTACCGTAAGTAATAATGCACAAGCGCAAATTACACCATCAGGCGCAACCACTTTTTGTGCGGGCGGCTCGGTATTGCTTACAGCAAGCAGTGGTGCTTCGTATAGCTGGAGCAATGGTGCAAGTGCTCAATCAATAACCATAAATACAGCGGGAAGTTATACTGTAACCGTTATTATGGGCGGAAGTTGTGTGGCTATTGCAACACCGGTAATAATTGTAGTAAACCCTGCTCCTATTACGCCTTCAGTTACACCCGCTGGCGCAACTATATTTTGTGCAGGTGGTAATGTAAATCTTAGTGCACCATCCGGATATACTTATTTGTGGAGCAACGGCGCCAGTGCGCAAAATATACAGGTTACTCAGGCGGGCAATTATACGGTAACTGTAACTGATGCCAACACATGCTCTGCTTCATCCAACGCATTGAGTGTTGTTGTTAATCCTTTACCAACGGTTACTTTTAGTGCGCCAGGTAGCAGTGTATGCAGTAACTTGCCTGCGTTTGCTTTATCAGGTGGCAGCCCTGCAGGTGGGGTCTATTCAGGTAATGGCGTAACAGCAGGTATGTTTGACCCTGCGGTTGCCGGCGTTGGAACAGATGCAGTTACTTATACCTATACAGATAACAACAGTTGCATAAATACTGCCAGCGCAAGTATTGTTGTAAATATTTGTACCGGTATCAGCGAAACAGATGCATCGAAGATTGTCCTTTCGCCAAATCCTTCAGATGGCAATTTCTTTGTGGATTGGAGTAAAGGTGATGTGGCGGTTGAGCATGTAGCCATCTACGATTTACAGGGCCGTTTGATTTTTGAACAGGAAGTAAATTCGGTTGGAAAGCAACTGATATCTGTTACCAGGGCTTCGGCAGGCTGTTACATTATTCAGCTAAAAACAACCGATGGATTGGTTTACCGAAAAATAACGGTGCAGTAATTTAAGCCGCCTGTATTTCTCTTTACTGAATGAAGCGTCCTCAATTTTTAAAATTGTAGATTGGCGTTGAAATCAACGTTAATCATGGAGCATAAATTTGGAATAGCCATACATGGCGGCGCAGGAACCATCCTGCGCACATCTCTTACTGCCGAAAAGGAAAAGTTATATAAAGATGCACTGCAGGCTGCTTTGCTTTCAGGTTACACCTTATTGCAAAAAGATGGCAGCGCTCTGGATGCTGTTGAGGCTGCAATTAAAAGCCTTGAAGATTGTCCTTTGTTTAATGCGGGAAAGGGTGCGGTGTTTAACTCTGAAGGCCGCCACGAAATGGACGCCAGCATTATGAACGGAAAAAACCTGACTGCAGGTGCGGTGGGCCTTATTAAAAACGTAAAGAACCCGATTACCCTGGCCCGCAAGATTATGGAAAACACCACCCATGTTTTTGTATGCGGTGAAGGAGCTGAAAACTATGCCAGGGCCTTCCGCCTCGAAATGGCCAGCGATGAATATTTCTTTGATAAGTTCCGTTTTGAGCAATGGAAGCAATCCAGCATGGCCGGTGGAACTTTCCTCGACCATAACCTGCATGGAACAAACGCGCCTGATGAAAAGAAGTTTGGAACAGTGGGTGCAGTGGCGATGGATAAAAACGGTAACCTGGCAGCCGGCACCTCAACAGGCGGTATGACTAATAAAAGCCCCGGCCGTTTAGGTGATTCGGCAGTTATCGGGGCCGGAACTTATGCCAACAATAATACCTGCGCTATTTCGTGCACCGGGCACGGTGAGCTATTTATCCGTTCGGTAGTTGCTTATGATATTTCAGCGCTGATGGAATATAAGAAACTAAGCCTTGCGGAAGCTTGTCATGAGGTAGTGATGAAAAAGCTGGTTCAGATAGAAGGTGAAGGCGGATTAATAGCCATTGATAAATACGGGAACATAGAATTGCCGTTTAACTCAGAAGGCATGTACAGGGCGATGAAAAGCAGCGATGGGAGGGAAGAAGCAGCTATTTATAAATGATCCTGCTATTCAGCCGGTTTAACCACTGTTTCATCGACAGTAAACTTCTTTATTTTACAGTTATACCTGTTTCCCATTTCCATAATATGCACCAGCAATCCCTCGGCTGAAATTGGCGAGCCCTCATCTATATCTGCAATATTGCTGCGCTTTATATTTCTGCCATCCAGAATAAATACGGCGCCGCTTCCTATGGCTTCCAGTTCGCAGCCGTTGGTTATTATCACCCCCGTATCTTCTCCTAATCCAATACCTACCGCCGATGGGTTGGCAATTACAGCCTGCGCCAACCTTGGAAAGCGTCCGCGTTTATCGAAATGCGAATCAATAATTACATCATCAACAAAACCAAGGCCGGTTGTTATTTTTACTTCGCCCTTTAAATGTGCGCGGCTGGCGTTGCCTTCGTAAATCATCGTTTTGCTCATGGCCATGGCGCCGGCACTGGTTCCTGCAATTATAAAGCGCTCGTTTTCGTACCGATCTTCCAGCAAATCAAGAAAATTGGTACCTCCGAAAATTGAAGTTAACCTTAGCTGGTTGCCACCACTGAACATCAATGCATCACAGGCTTGTAAACGTTCAATGTATCCTTCATGCTGTGCGTCTTCGCGGTTCCGGATTTTCATGTGGCCCACATTCTGGCATCCGATTTTATGGAACGCATGTTCGTAATTCTGGCCCACCTCATCGGGTATGCTGCTGGCTGTAGTTACCACCTCTATCCGGGCATCTTTTTTACCTATGGTAGCTACGATGTGCTTCAATATGCCCAATTCGAAAAACTTCAGATTATTGCGGTGCATAAATCCGAGTTCCAGGTCTGTTCCTTTATCTTCTGCCCCCCCTACTGCTATCAAAATCCCTTTAGGTGCTGTCATTATATCTGTTGCGTGAAGAATGCCTTTGCTGCTGCGAAATTGACAGAAACCGAAGGATTATTAAATATTTTTTTCAACAAAGCGGTATAATGAACCGAAAAATTTAAATTGCAGTTATCCCCGCTTTTGTAAAAACCAAATCCAGCCAATGAAGATTGTAGACATTAAAGTGATGAAAGGCCCCAATTACTGGAGCAACGTAAGGCATAAATTAATTGTTATGCGCCTTGACCTGGAAGAAATGGAGCAAAGGCCCACCGACAGAATTGAAGGGTTTAGCGAACGCCTGGAAAAGATGTTCCCAACCATGTATGAGCACCGTTGCAGTGAGGGTGCACCCGGCGGATTTTTCTCGCGGGTGAAAGAGGGAACCTGGATGGGCCATGTGATTGAACATATTGCCCTCGAAATTCAAACCCTGGCGGGGATGGATGTTGGGTTTGGCAGAACGAGGGAAACAGGAACGCCGGGTGTTTATCATGTGGTGTTTTCGTACTTTGAAGAAAAGGCGGGAATTTTTGCAGCAAAATCTGCCGTAAGAATTGCAGAAGCACTTGTTGACAGCAAACCTTACGACCTGGCTACCGATATTCAGCAATTACGGGAAATACGAGAGGAAGAACGCCTGGGGCCATCTACCGGCTCAATAGTTGAAGAAGCTATTAAGCGTAAAATTCCATGGATTCGCCTAAATAGAAATTCGTTGGTGCAATTGGGTTATGGAAAAAATCAAAAACGGATTCAGGCCACCATTGCCAGCACTACATCAAGCATTGCAGTTGAAATTGCCTGCGATAAGGAGGATACAAAAAATCTTTTAGACGCCGCTGAAATACCGGTGCCTAAAGGTTATGTTGTTTATGATGAAGATGATTTAAAAGCCACGATTGATAAAATAGGGTACCCGGTAATTACCAAACCGCTCGACGGCAACCATGGCAAAGGTGTAACTACTAATTTATTGAATTGGGAAGACGCAGTTACCGGTATGCAGGCAGCTAAAAAATACTCACGCGCTGTTATTTGCGAAAAGTATATTACCGGTCGCGATCACCGTGTTTTGGTTATTAACTATAAGTTTGTGGCGGCAGCATTACGCACTCCGGCTGCTGTAATTGGCGATGGGAAACTGACCATACAGCAATTGATAGACAAAGTGAACAGCGACCCGCGCAGAGGTTATGGACACGAAAAGGTGTTAACCGCTATTAAGGTTGACGACCAGACTGAGAACATTTTAGTAAAGAAAGGGTACACCCTTGAAACCGTTTTACAGAAAGATGAAGAGCTATGGCTAAAACCCACGGCCAACCTTTCTACCGGTGGAACTGCTACGGACGTTACGGATTTGGTTCACCCAACAAACGTGTTTATGTGCGAACGCATTGCCCGTATTATAGGGCTTGATATCTGCGGTATAGATATTATGGCCCACGACCTCAGTGTTCCTATTACCGAGAACGGAGGCGCCATATTGGAAGTAAACGCTGCACCGGGTTTCAGAATGCACCTGGACCCAACGGAAGGTATAGGAAGAAATGTGGCTGAACCGGTTATTGATATGCTTTATCCACCGGGCACCAGCGCGCGTATTCCGATTATTGCTATATCGGGTACCAATGGTAAAACCACTACAACCCGTTTAATTGCACATATAGTTAAGCACATGGGTTATAAGGTAGGCTTTACCACCACTGATGGTATTTACATCCAAAACCAAATGATGCAGCGCGGTGATTGCACCGGTCCGGTTTCGGCTGAGTTTGTATTGAAAGACCCTACAGTTGATTTTGCCGTGCTGGAATGTGCACGTGGAGGTATTCTTCGCGCAGGCTTAGGTTTCCATAACTGCGACATAGCAGTAGTGACCAATGTTGCCTCAGACCACCTGGGCTTAAATGGAGTGGACACGATAGAACAATTGGCCCGTGTAAAAGCTGTTGCAGCCAATGCCGTATTGCCCGAAGGTTATGTAGTGTTGAATGCTGATGATGACCTTGTTTACAAAATGCGGGAAGGGTTGGATTGTAAAATAGCCCTGTTCAGCATGAACGAAAATAACCCGCGCATTATTGAGCACTGCGCTAATCATGGTATTGCCTGCATTTATGAGAATGGATACCTTACTATTTTAAAAGGGGCCTGGAAAATAAGGGTTGATAAGATTATTAATATCCCTATGACTTTTGGTGGCAAGGCTGAGTTTAATATACAAAATGCCCTCGCTGCTGTGCTGGTGGCTTACCTGCGCGATTTTAAAATTGAGGATATTAAGCTGGCGCTCGAAACATTTGTTCCATCACCGGCCCTAACACCGGGAAGAATGAATATGTTTCAGTTTAAAAATTACAGTGTGCTAATTGATTATGCCCATAATGCCCATGGTATGCACGCTATTGGCAAGTTTGTGAAAAAGATAGATGCCACCAAGAAAGTGGGCCTGATTGCCGGGGTAGGCGACAGGAGGGATGAAGATACCATCGAGCTGGGAGAAGAAGCAGCACACGTATTTGATGAAATAATTATCCGCCAGGATAGAAATTTGCGGGGTAAAACGGAAGATGAAATTATTGCGTTGTTAACCAGGGGGATCAGAAATATAAACCCGGGTATTAAAATAACAAGCTTTAAACAGGAAGCCGAAGCGATAGACTACGCTATTAAACATGCCGAAAAGGGTTCGTTTATTACTATTATCAGCGATGTGGTGCCCGACGCTTTAGACCAGATTATGCGTTATAAAGAGGAAGAAGAGAAATTATAAGGCGGGGTTATTATACAGGAAGACTGAAAAAGAACGTGGCTCCTTTGCCCGGTTCGCCTTCAGCCCAGATAGAGCCACCATGTTTGGTAACAATTCTGTGTGCAAGGGCAAGGCCTATGCCATTACCCTCAAAATCTGAGCGGTTGTGCAGGCGCTGAAACACCTGGAACAACCTTGATACCTGCGACATATTGAAGCCAGCCCCGTTGTCTTTTACATAATAAATAACATTAGCGCCATCAATTTTACCTCCAATTTCAATAACCGGATGTTCTACTTTAGCAGAATACTTGATGGCGTTTTCCAGCAGATTAACCCAAACCTGTTTTACCAGATTTATGTCGCATCGTGAAGGAGGTAGCGGACATAAGGTAATGGTTGCTGACAGGTTCTGATGGCCATCTTTAATCAATCTGATCAGGGTTTCAACAGTGTTCTGCATATCCACAACTTCAGGTGATATGGCAACTCTTCCCAACCGGGAAAATTCGAGCAGGCCGTTTATCAACTGGCTCATCCGGGCGGAGTTTTGTACAATACAATCCAGCAAATACTTTGATTCGCCTTCCAAGGCACTACTATGCTCCTGCATCAGCAGATCGGCGAAACCCGTAATTACCCGAAGCGGGGCACGAAGGTCATGCGCAACTGTATATGAGAAGGACTCGAGTTCTTTATTCGCTTCCTGCAATTGTTGCGTACGTTCTTTCACTTTGCTTTCAAGCGATTCATTCAGGTTTTTTATTTCCTCTTCGGCAAGTTTACGGTCGGTTATATCCCTGAAGTTAGTTACAATGGCATTAACCGCAGGATCGTTGAGGAGGTTATTTATTTTTACTTCAATCCATCGCCAGGTTCCGTTTTTGTGGGGTACATTTATCTGGGCTGTATGGTTACCATCTACGCTAAAGGCAATTTTGCTTCGCGTAAGCACTTCAGTTATCTCCTTTGGGTCCATTAACTCATAGGAGTATTTTCCAATTATCTCCTCCGGTTCGTAACCCAAAACCGGTTTTATAGTGGGGCTTATGTAAACAATCTTGCGGTTTATATCTGAAAGTACTATCACGTCACTGCCTTTCTCTATCAGTGATTGATAGCGTTTTTGACTGAGAATAAATTTTTCTTCAGCTTCTTTTCGTGAGGTTATATCCCTGTTAATACCATCAATTCTGGTTAACCTGCCCTCTGCGTCCATTACCGGTTTAATACTTGCTTCCAGCCACCTGACGGCCCCATCTTTTTTCTTTATCCTGTATTCGCCGGTGGCAGCTTGCCCACTGTCAAGTTTCTTATTGATTTCATCAATGATGTGTTGGTCTTCCTCAAGGATTATCTTCTTCCAGAGCATTGGATTTTCGAAAAATTCCTGATCACTGTATCCATATAATTTTTTACACGAGGGTGTCATTTGAATCAGCCGGTAGGGATTTCTGCCGGCGCTGTACAACACTTCATCAATGGTGTTAAAGAGGTTGTTTAGTTCTGTATTGGCCTGTTTTAGCTTTTCACCGGCCAGCTTTTTTTCTGTAACGTCTATAGTAATTCCATCCAGCCTGATAAGTTTTCCGGAGGCATCGAGGGTAGGAGCCATCCGGGCCTCCAGCCAGCGAATACTGCCGTTTTTGTGCCTGATGCGAAATTCGGTCAGGGCATTATTGCCTTTATTGAGCTCGGGATAAAGCGAGTCAATTTTATGCTGGTCATCAGGCAGAATAACTTTGTAGTATAAATCCGGGATACTCAGGAATTCGCTGGTTGAATAACCATAAATTTTCTCAGTTCCCGGCGATGCATACAGCATTTGATTTTTTACGGTGTCAGCCCCCCAAAACGAATTATCAAGCGTATTGAATATCCGCTGTATCTGCTTATCAGCCGATTGTAAATTTTCTTCGGTTTGGATAGCGGAAGTAATGTCCTCGTGTACAATAACAATCTTTGGGCTGGTGCTTACAAAATTAGTGACCCGCAGGGTAAACCATCTCTTAACACCGGGTGAATTGCAGTAGTAACGCAGCTCAAAAAGTTCTTTTTTTCTTTTTATTACAGATAACATTCCTTCCAGGGCTTTTTCAGCGATGTTGTTACCTTCAAGCGCCAGCTTTTTGCAAAGGTCGAAATAGTTGCTGCCTTCGGCACTTCTCGGCATTGTAAGCTCTCCTGCACTCATTCCAAAATCCTTCCAGGCTTTATTTACCGCAATTATTAAACCGGTATTGTCAATTACTGCAATATGCGATGAAAGTGAAGCAAGTATTCCTTCGGTAAACTGCTTGCTATCCAGTATTTCTGTTTCAGCCTGTTTACGCCCGGTTATGTCTTTGAATGTAAAAATGAAGGCTTTTATATTTTCTTCATGCAACTGGTTGGTGATGGTTCCCTCCAGCCATAAATAATGCCCGTCTTTATGCCGGAAGCGGTACTGTTTCTGCACTATACCTCCGGGAATGTGGGCCAATTCTTCCAGCGTGGAAAGGAAATCTTCCCGGTCGTCAGGGTGAATATGGCGGCCGGTTTTTTTTCCATACAATTCATCAACCGCAAAGCCACTCATTCTTGCAACCGCGGGATTCTGGTAAACTATAGTTCCGTTCTCTGAAACAAGGACCAGGCCTTCGGTGGTATTTTCGATAAGTGCTTTGAAATATTTTCTCCTGCTTTCCGACTCTTTGCTCCGCTCAATTACCCGCTGTTCAAGTTGATTGTTTACTTCAAGTAACTGGTTTTCTACGGATTTCAGGTTTGTAATATCGTGCCTGATGGCGAGATATTGGTAAGGTGTACCATCGGTATTTAAAAACGGAATAATGGTTGTATCTACCCAGTAAAAATTGCCTTGTTTTGCTTTGTTCTTAATTTCACCTTTCCAAACCTTGCCACCGGCAATGGTTTTCCATAAACCCGTAAAAAAATTTTTTGGATGATGCCCTGAATTGATGATACGGTGATCGTTGCCAATCAACTCAGCAGCACTGTAACCCGATATCCTGCAAAAGTTGTCGTTAACATATTTAATAATCCCTTTGGTGTCGGTAATAGCTACAATGTCGGCCTGGTCAAGCGCGTATTTGTAATCTGATATTGTTTTTAAGGATTCTCTTAGTTGTATATTCGTCATGGGGGACCTGCATTGATTTTATGCCAGATTCTAATTTATATTTTAATAGTTGTTATGCGTATTTAATAAATAACGAGCTAATTATAAATACTCTTTTGCTAAAGATAAAACAGAATTCGCATAATTATCAAAAAATCGCTTCCATTATTCAACCATTATGTTGCCAATTACAACAATTTCATTGGTCGACATTTCAAAATGCGTGAACGGGCTTTAAATCATTTCTTCATCCTTAACGGGAATTTCTGATTTTAGAGCAACCAAACAATGATTCTGCTCCTTTATTTTATTCTGTTTGTGTTTTATGTTGGGCTATTTACCCGGATGATTTTGCGCGCACCTTTTTTTGAGGTAAGCGGCATAAAAAGGCTGCACCTGGTGGTTTTCTTTTTTCTTAAAGTGACAGCCGGCATCTTGCTTACGCTTGTTTACACTTACTATTATACCGACCCAACCAAGGCCGACATTTACCGTTATTTTACTGATAGTAAAATCATTTCATCCCTTTTATTCACTCATCCGCTGGCCTGGCTCAAGGTTATCGGAAGTATTGGCCGGTTAGATACCGGCACCATCAAATATCTTCAGGATACCCTCTATGTATCTCATCCCGCCCATGATTTTGTTACTAATAATACCCTGCTTATTAAAGTAATTTCGCTGCTTAACTATTTGTCTTTTTATAATATTTATGTAGATACTTTGCTGCTTGGTTTTATAAGTTTCGTTGCACTCGTTTTTCTGCTAAAAGTATTGCTGCCTTACTTTGAAGATTTTGCTCAAATTCTTTACTGGCCGCTTTTTTTAATGCCTTCTGTGGTGTTCTGGTCTTCCGGGTTGCTTAAAGAGAGTTTGCTTTTTATTGGCGTTTCCATGTATTTATCTCAATGGCTGAGCGGCAACACGGGCCAAAAGAGACAACAACCTGCGGTTGCATTAATCGGCTTTGTAATTATTGGCTTAACAAAAGTATACGTTGCTATAGTATTATTTGCCTGTTCTGTTTTACTCCCTTTCAGGAACGTAAAATCTCCGGGTTTGCTTGTTTTGACCAGGGCGGTTGTTGGATGTGCAATATGTTTATTTGCCTGGTTTTATATCAGCCATTACCCGGTTTGCAGCCTGATGGCCGAAAAGCGGAATGAATTTATTGCCCTCTCAATTGCCGAGCACAGCAACAGTGTGTTAGATACTACTTTGGTTCAAGCTGACTGTAATCACGTGGTAGCGTTGGTACCTGAGGCAATGGTCAATGCTGTATTGAGGCCTTTTATCCGGGATAAAGGCAACCTGCTGCAGATGTTTTTTGCAGTTGAAAACGCCGTATTTATGCTTGCCATTGCCGGTATCCTTCTTTTTTATTTTAAGATGCCCCGCTCACACCGGGCATGGCTGGCGGCATTTTGTTTTTCGTTTTCTATCCTTAATTATCTCGGTATAGGAATTACTGTGCCAATTTTAGGCGCCATAGTGCACTACCGGGTAGTTGCCATGCCTTTTCTGTTGTTAAGTGTTTTGTTAATGGCAGACCTGAAGAAGCTGAAATTATCCCTTTCAAGCCTATCTTCATACCTGAATCTATAAAGTAAAAAAGGTGAGCATTGAGCTGATCAGAAAGCCCCCTGAGATTGAACCCAGGCATGACGTTTTTAAGCCGTTTAGCAACATTGCGCTCAGTCTATCTGGCGGAGGATTCAGGTCTGCGGCATACGGCCTGGGCTGTTTGTCATACCTGCAGCGCAGGAAATATGAAGATGTGCCTTTGCTGGAGCGGGTAAAATTTATGGTTGCCGCTTCGGGTGGGGCTATGACCGGCCTTGTTTTTGCGGCCGATAATCATCAAGGGATACCGTTTAGTAAAACATATGAACGGTTGCGTACCGATATTTTTGCAGGCGATAAGATATTGCGCGAGGCGGCCAGGATTGTGCATGATGATGAGGTTTGGAAAGATGACCCTACCCGTAACCGTAACACCATTAATGCCTTTGCCAAGGCGTATCAAAACCTGGCATTCGACGGACTTACTTTTGATGTTTTTACAGACAGCCCGAAGCGCACTTTAAACGAAGTTTGCTTTAATGCTTCTGAGCTTGAAAACGGCAGGGCCTTCAGATTTGAAACGGACGGGAATGAAGATACCACCGAGATACTAGGCAACCGCTACCTGCGGGTAAAGGACAACAACAGCCCGGCCGTAAAGAAGATTAAGCTGGGCGATATTATGGCGGCTTCGTCCTGCTTTCCGGCGGGATTTGAGCCCATGGTTTTTCCGGATGATTTTGCCGAAGGGGAGGAGCATAAAAAGCAGTTATCGGCTGAAATGCTGGCTGCGAATAATTATGACTGGACCGACTACATTCCTTTTACAGGTTCGGTGGCATTGATGGACGGTGGGATTACCGATAACCAGGGCGTTGAAGGACTTAAACTGGCCAACGACCGGCACAGAGATGCCACCGGGCGGGGTTACGACCTGAACCTGATATGTGACGTGGCTAATTATTTTATGGATCCTTTTGAACCGCTGACCGAACAAAAAAGCTGGTGGACTAACATTACGCTTACCTCCGTTATTAATGCACACAGATATGCCTACGTAATATTCGGTATTTCCTTACTGATGTTATTTGCGCACATATGGACGGGGTTTGCCTGGGTAATGGCCACTGTTTCGGCAATTATGTTCGGCTTGTTTTTGTTTGCCCGCTATGAGTTATTGAGGAAACCGGAACCGGTTACCGGTGCAAAAGAAGGAGGTAAGCCACCAAGAGAAAGTATGTGGGACCTTCCGGTAAGCTTGTTTATAGATTTTTTTCTTCAGAACCCTTTAAGCAAAACCGAGATGATGCTGAAGGTGCGCATCCGTTCAGCGCTTCGGGTAGCTATGGAAATTTACCTGCTGCAAATAAGGCGTATTAATTACGACAGCCTTTATACCAATCCTGAGTGGGCGTACAAAACCAAGGCGGTGAGTATTTATGAATTGAGTAAAGGCAACGAAAATGTATTGCAGCGGCAGTTTGAGCGCAAAAAACTAAGTAAGGAACTGACGGCTTTATTAACTCCATCTGCGGCAATTATGAACGTTGCCGAAACCGCCCGGCAAATGGGCACTACGCTTTGGTTTCCGGAAATGGATACCAGTACTGAAATTAACGTCCGTGATTCGCTGATTGCCTGTGGCCAGTTTACAATGTGCTATAACCTGCTTGAATATATCCTTCAGATTGAGGGCTACTTTCCGGAGGTATTGCAGGATGCGGATATTCAACAGTTAAAAAAAGAAATACTTGCCGATTGGGAGATGTTTCAGAAAGCACCGGGATTTATGATTAACGATTACAGCAGTCCGGTGAAAAAATAGGTAAGGGGGTTATGCTGCAACTTTTGATTGCGATTCAGCTTTAGCTACTCTTTCGTGAATGGAGTTAAAAACCTGGTTATAATTTTTGAATTCGGTTTTAAAGATGCGGTCCCACCAGGTAAAGTATAAACCATAGTTTCCGTTCGACCTTTCATGATGCATGTTATGATGTGTGGTGGGGGTTTTATATTTAAATAACCAGTGCGTGTTAAATCCTTTTGGATAAATTTCATAACCTAAATGCCCGATTACATTGAGCGTAAGGTGCGTTAACTGCCATATCCACAAAGCAACCATATGCACCGGAAACAGGAAAGCAAATACCACAAAAACACCTGCATCAATCATCACCTCAAACGGGTGCAAAGATAAGGCTGCGAAAGGGCTTGGGTCGCTGCTTAAATGGTGAACTTTATGCACGGCCCTGTAAAGTTTTGGGTGATGCATTAACCTGTGGGTAAAGTAGAACCAGGTATCGTGCAATAGTATCATTAACACCACGCTGAAACCCAGGTAAAGCCAGCCATATTGGTGTATATCGGTGTAAATCTTTGTGTATCCTTTTAATTGCGCCGCATAAATAATTACATCAATAACCGTAAAAACGAGCAACGCAATAATGGAATTCCTGATTTCGAGGCGTACACTGGCCGACGGATGCCTTCTCTTTTTCTGTATTCTGCGATTTTGAAATTTCTTTTTATACACTACCCAAAACAACGAAAAGAAGGTAGATGCCAGAACCGCGTAAATAATGGCGTTGGCAACAAGGTCCTGCATTCCGTAAGCGGCTAATGTTTGAAATTCAAGCATGATAAAAAAAGTTAAGATGTTTAGAATAACTTTTAGTAATCTTTAATGATAACATATACGCGCACTTTCAAAATATGTTACCACATAGATTGAGATTTTTTAAACTGTTAAAAAGCGGGTTTTTGGGGCGTTTTTGCTCTGAAAACCTCCATATTTTTCAAAAAATACGGAAAACCGGGTAGTTAGATTTTGATGCCCAGTTTTTGGGCAATATCCTTTGGCAGAGCATGCTTATTGACCATAATACACGTGGTTTTATACAGGAAATAAGGTAAAGAGCAATAAAAATACCCATCCAGGTCGTTTTTATCGGTACCCCATGAGTTCTTTACCAGGTAATATGGTTTGCCAAGCTGGTCTGTAGCTTTACCCACAATCTGGGTTCCGTGGTCGTCGGTGGTGCTCAGGTTATCAAAGGCTTCCTGCCTGTTAAGCTGGGTTATAAGCTTTTCGGGGCCGGGCTTAGCAAACAGCGAATCCTTTTCGCTTTGTGTCATATCTTCATAATTCTTATCAGGAACAATGGCCAAGCCGTTTTTGAAAGAGAATCCCCTTTCACTTACGTCGCTTGCCCAGGCCACAGAATAGTTATTGACTATTGCGTTATCGGCAATCCGCTGCAAATCTTCCAGCGGCACGTTGTAAACCTGTTCGCCCACCCAGTTGTCAGGCACTTCAAGTATAAACTGTGCATAGAAAGGGTGATGTGTGAAGGAGGTTATTTCTACATAATCATCCGGGTTAATATCCATTGATTTGGCAAAGCTTTGCGGTGTGTATGTTTTACCCTGAAAAGTAAAAGTGGCCGGAGGTGTTCCAAAGTAGCCATCCAGGGCTCCGGTAAAGGCGGCTTTCCAGTTTTTGTTCAGGCTGCCGTCAGGTAGTTTCAACATGGCATCAAGCATGGCTTTTAACACGGCATTAATCTCTCCGTTTACGGGTTTCAGCTGGCCGGCCGGCATGCCTGAATAAACCTCGAAGGGCACCAACCCGTATTGGCGGATGGTATTGATAACGTCATGTGGCTCGCCGCCATCTCCAAAATTTGTATTTCCCTGAAACCGGATATAGCGCTCTGCTTTTTGCAGGTACATGTTACGCACCACATACATTTCGCTTAAATTGATTTGCCCGTGCCCAAGCCGCAATATTTCTGATTCAATAAACGAGTTGGTTGAAAATACCCAGCAGGTGCCACTTTTAAACTGGTTCTTAACCGGGGTGGCCTCAATCATTTTACTGATGTTGAAGGTGTAGCCGCCATTTTTTTTATTGGTGTTGATGGATGGTTGGGCGGAAAGCAAAACAACAGCGGCCGAAAAGCAGGCCCATAAAGCATATTTTAAATACCGGAGCATGAGAAAAATTTAGGCTGCAATATAAAAAAGGTAATTACAGGCATAACGGCTTCAACGTTTATTAACTTAATTCAAGCCTTTGGTATATAGGCGGTAACTAACGATATTCGTTTGAAACCCTTTACCCGATTTGAGGGAAGCAATATGAAAAACTGGCGAAAATGGCTTTTTAGCATCTGTTTTACTTTTGTGCTGCTGGAAATTGTGCTGCGGATGATGCACAACAATCAAACCTACACCGAATCTATTGGGCAGGGATATCAAAGCTATTTTGGCCGCGAGTCAAACAGCTGGTTTCTGCAATGGCCGGCTAACGATACCTTCACCGTTGATCATGGCGATTTTAAATATCTATATCACACCAACGAATTGGGATTTAGAGAAAAGCCGGTTGCTATGTTTAAAGATACAGGGTTGTTTAAAATTATAACCCTGGGCGATTCATATACCGAAGGCGTTGGAGCCGCTTATGATAGTTCGTGGCCCCGGTTTTTGGAACGCTCGCTAAGAGATTCCCAACCTAATACCGCAGTTTTTAATGCAGGCATAAACGGCAGCGACCCCTTTTATGCCTATATCACTTTTAAGGAGAAGCTTGCAGGTTACAAGCCCAACCTTGTAATAAGCGCCGTAAACGCTACCGATGTTGACGATTTTTTCTTCCGTGGCGGTATGGAGCGGTTTAAGGCCAATGGAACACTGGAGAACAGGAAAGGACCCTGGTACGAACCGCTTTATAAATATTCGTATGTGGTAAGGATGGTTATGGTTGATTTTATGCGTAAACGGCCACAGCTTTTTGTTACCAATAAGGAGTTTGAGGCAACCGAAGATGAATTTATTAAGGAGACCACAGCGTGCTATGCGGCTTCAAGAAATCAATTGCTGATTCAGGAAATTTATTGGTGGTTATTCATCCATCGCCCGATGAGTGTTCATACAAAGGCAGTCCCGAAAATGTGCATGAGTGGGACGTAATGCGGCGCCTGCTTGATTCGCTGCGGCAACAAGGTATTATGGCCGTTAACCTTTACCCGGCCATGGCTTCGGTTATTAACGAAAACAATGTTGCCCAATTTACCTATAAGCATGACAGGCATTACAATGCCACGGGCTATAAGCTTTTTGCTGATAAGCTGCTGGAAGAGATACACCTCAATTACCCCGCACTTTATAAATAGCGATGCCGCTTTATTAATTATAACTATTTAAATATGATGTTTTAACCCCGGAAACCCGAAAATTTTGGGTTTTTAAGATTTGTTTTTGGTTTTTGGGGTTAAAGCAATATTATTTCAACCTTTTTTAACCCTAATTGTGCATAAAGTGGGGATAAGTGGTTTTAACTTCTGCTTAATATATCTACTTTTGCGGTGCCAACTAAAAATCCAAAAAAACATATGACAAACTCACGTAAAAAGGCGGTGGAAACTGTTGTTAACCGCGAAGTTATTGCACCGCGCATTGCCGGTGTAAAGGTGTCGGATTATTATGCATCAAACGTGTTTAACGACACTGCTATGCGCGAATATCTTTCAGAAGATGCTTACAAAGCGGTAAAGGAAGCTATCAAATCGGGCACCAAGATAGGCCGCGATATAGCTGACGGTGTTGCCGCAGGTATGAAAAGCTGGGCCATGAAAAAAGGCGCTACCTCTTATACACATTGGTTTCAGCCGTTAACCGGTTTAACTGCCGAAAAGCACGATATGTTCTTTATGCCTAAGGGCGATGGCGCGGTTGAAGTATTCAGCGGCGACGCGTTGGTGCAGGCCGAGCCTGATGCTTCTTCTTTTCCAAGTGGTGGTATCCGTGCAACTTTCGAAGCCCGCGGTTATACTGCGTGGGATCCGGGTTCTCCGGCCTTTATTATGGAAATTGGCGAAGGCAAAACACTTTGCATTCCTACCATATTTATTTCTTATACCGGCGAATCGCTGGACTATAAAGCGCCTTTATTAAAGTCGTCGCATTTCCTGGAGCAGGCAGCTTTGCCTATCGTTCATCTTTTTGATAAAGATGCTACACGCGTAACCGCGACCTTAGGCTGGGAGCAGGAGTACTTTGTAGTGGATGAGGCCCTTTACTATCAGCGCCCTGACCTGATGTTTTCAGGAAGAACGCTGGTTGGCGCAGCGCCTCAAAAAGGACAGCAGTTTGAAGACCACTATTTCGGAACTATACCTGAAAGAGTTTATGCTTACATGCTGGACTTTGAAACAGAGGCACATAAATTAGGAATACCGGTAAGAACCCGTCACAATGAGGTTGCCCCTTCGCAGTTTGAGTGTGCACCTATGTTTGAAGAAGTAAACGTAGCCGTTGACCACAACCAGCTGGTAATGGATTTAATGGAGCGTGTTGCACGCCGCCATAAACTGCGCGTGTTACTGCACGAAAAACCATTTGCAGGTATTAACGGCAGCGGCAAGCACAATAACTGGAGCATGGGTACCGATACCGGTAAAAACCTTCTTTCTCCGGGCAAAACGCCTAAAACAAACTTGCTGTTCCTTACCTTCTTTGTAAACGTTATCAAGGCGGTAAATGAGAATGCAGATTTATTGCGCGCTTCTATCGCATCTGCCAACAACGACCACCGTTTGGGCGCCAATGAAGCACCACCGGCCATCATTTCAGTTTTCATCGGTTCTTATATGACTGATGTGTTGAATGAAATTGAAAAGCGCGTTGCTAAAGATAAATATGACGAGTTAACCAACGCTAACCTGAAACTGGATATCCATAACAAGATACCGGATGTAATGCTGGATAATACCGACCGTAACAGAACTTCGCCTTTTGCCTTTACCGGTAATAAGTTCGAGTTCCGTGCAGTAGGTTCATCAGCTAACTGCGCACAGTGTATGACGGTAATGAATGCCATTGTAGGCAAGCAGTTGCTGGACTTTAAAGTTGAACTGGATAAATTGATTAAAGGCGGCGAAACCAAGGAAGGTGCTATTATGCGCCTGCTGCGCCAATACTATACCGAAAGCAAAAAGGTGTTATTTGAAGGCGACGGTTATAGTGAGGCATGGGAAAAAGAAGCTAAGAAACGTGGCCTGAACAATGTTAAAACCACCCCTTACGCGCTTGATTTCTTTACTACCAAAAAAGCTAAGGAAGTTTTAGTTGGAACCGGTATTTACAGCGACCGCGAATTGGATGCCCGTGTTGATATTCTTCAGCACAGCTATAGCCTTAAAATTAATGCTGAAGCACAAATTTTGGCCGACATTGCCATTAACCAGATAATACCTGCAGGCCTGGAGTATTTAAACACGCTGCTGGCTAATATTAAAGGCCTGAAAGATGCCGGCATACCTGCCACATCGGCCAAAGCACAGAAAGAACTGGCGGGCGAAATTGCGGCCCACTTAAATGGTATTAAAGCGGCAGTTGATAAAATGGTTGTAGCCGTAGAAGGAACACATAAAGGCAAAACAACTGCCGACCACAGCAAAGCTTATTGCGATAAGGTAAAACCATTCTTCGACGTAATCCGCGGACATGTAGATGCCCTGGAAACTATTGTTGATGATAACGTTTGGCCTTTACCTAAGTACAGGGAGATGTTGTTTATCAGATAATAGATTTTACCGCAAAGGCGCGAAGAGCGCAAAGTGAATACAGATATTATAAAATCCCTTACCGGTCAGGTAGGGGATTTTTGGTTTTTAATTCTCTTTGTCTGTTTCGAGGCATTTATAAACTACATATTTGAGGATTTGATTTTATTAGATTAGGTTTATCAAAATTATTAGTAATGAGATATACTAAATTTGTAATAGAGAATTACAAAGGCATCCAAAAACTTACTTTGGATTTTGAGAAGAGACCCTTGTCTAAGATTATTACTCTTGTCGGACTAAACGAAAGTGGAAAGACTTCAATTCTACAAGCAATTAATATGCTTCAAACTGGTGTGTCAAGAAGCGAAAGGCATAAACTAATTCCGAAAAAAGATAAGCTTAATTTTTCAGGTAAAGTAAGAGTTACCGGAGAACTTGTTTTCACTTATGAAGATAACGCATTGCTTCGGAAAAAAGTTTTTGAGTTAGGTTTTGGCGATATTAAGCCAGTGACTACTGTTGTAATAACTAGGGAGTATAGGTTTTTGAACTCAAAATTTGATGATGAAAGTAATTATTGGACAATACCAATAAAGTTAAAGAAGCCGGGAGAAACTGTCTTTAAGGATATGCCTGCGAAATCGGATGAGTGGCAAAAAATTATAGCTTACATAAGAGATGTATTACGGCCCAAGATTTTATACTATCCTGATTTCCTTTTTGATTTTCCGAATAAAATTTACTTAGATGTGGAGACTTCGGAAAGTAAGAAGCAAATTCAGTTTAGAGATGTAATTCAAGATATTTTAACCGCCATTAATAAGGATTTAACTATTGAAAATCATCTTATTAGTAGGTTGAAGGAAAAGACAGAAGCGAATCAAGAAGCGTTGGATCATACCTTGTCAAAAATGAGTGCGGAAATATCAAATGTGGTTCTTGGCGCTTGGAAAAACATTATGAATATATATGGTAAGGAGATATTTGTTGAAGCAAAGTCAGAAAGGATTCTTGTTGCAGTAGATCATAGCGAAGGACAGGTTACTACCGAGAGCAGAGAAGTTTATTATTTAGAATTTAGATTAAAAGAAGGAACTGAGAGATATTATATTGCAGAACGAAGCCTAGGATTTAAATGGTTCTTCACTTTTTTACTTTTTACTGAGTTTCGCAAAAACCGGAAAACGGATATTGGTGAAACTCTATTTTTACTGGATGAACCTGCATCAAATTTGCATTCTACAGCCCAAAAGAAGTTACTGTCAAAGTTCGATGATCTTGTAAGTAAAGGACGATTAATTTATACAACCCACAGCCACCATTTAATAAACCCTAAATTGCTCAGCGGTACTTATATTGTTAAAAATTCTGGACTAAACTATGAACGAAGTTTTGAATTTGACACTAGCAATACTAAAATTGAAGCGATTTTGTATAAGGAATTTGTTGCTGTTAACCCAGCGCAGCAGGACTACTTTCAGCCGGTTTTAGATGCGTTGGATTACCAGCCTGGGTTACTCGAAAAAATACCTGAAATTGTTATTACTGAGGGGAAATTTGATTATTACATTTTTAGATACGTTAATGAGATTGTTCTGAATAATAAATTCACTTTGTTGAGCTTTTACCCCAGTAATGGCGCAGATAGCAATGATCAGGTTATAAGATTATATTTAGCTTGGTGCCGTGATTTCAAAATACTTCTTGATGGAGATAAGGCTGGTGATAAAGCCAAGAAAAGGTACTTGAAGGAGTTTGATAATGGTTTGGCTGAAAATGTTATAACTTTTCAGGACATTGATCCTACGTTCAAGTATGCTATTGAAGAGCTTTTTACCGAGGATGAAAAAATAGCAATAACGAAGAAGTTTGACGATAGCCTAACAGCTTTTGAGAAGTCCAAATTTAATACCGGAATCCAAAGTCTATTCATAAACGAGGAAATGATAGCCTTATCTGATGAAACCATTGCTCGTTTTGAGAAGATATTTCAACGGTTGTCTTTAGGGGCTTCTAATTCTGACGCTTCTCAGGCTCATTCGCCAACAGGCTGAGCAAATTTATTTGTATTTATTGGTTGTGCTTGCCGAACATTAATTACACAAAGGAAGGTGGTGCAACAATAAAAAGGGCCTGTAAGTATTGGGCCAAACGTCTATTTATTCATGACGCAATGCTCACAGCCCAAAGCTTGACATCACATAAATCCTGGGTAAGACAAAGGCACTTTACGCTACTGCCGCAATATAGTTTAAGTAAGGCACCACATCTTTTAAAGAAACGATACCTACTAAAACACCATTATCGACAACAGGCAATGCCATAAATTTTTTCTTCGAAAAAATATCAGCGGCTTTTGAAATCGGATCGGTTGAGCTTATGGTTATGGGGTTGGTTGTCATGATATCGGTAAGGTTAATTTCCTGATCAATAACATCCATGGTCATTTTTAACGGCTCAGGGCGGTTGCAAAGTGAAAGAAATACTTTGGGCAGGTCGTTTGAACTGATAATGCCAATCAGTTTACCTTCGTCATCAACGATAGGGAGGTGATGAACAGGAAATTCGGTAAATAATCTGAGTAATTGCGAAAATTTGTTTAACGGGTTACCCACTACAGGGCTGGCCGTCATAATTGTAGATATTGTTTTCATTGTTTCCTGATTTTAACACAAAGGTAGACGATTATGCCATACAGAACAAAAACACAGCACTGATTATAGTAACCCAAACTGCTGATTTTTATTAGCTTTTATTTGTTTTATTAATGTTTTTAGCGTACATTATGAATAAGACAAATAAAATGGTTTGAAAGCTATTTTAACAGGGTAACACTGCCTTTTCTGTAAATGGCAAGTGTCTGTCCATACAACTGAAGTTTTACTTCATAAACATAAACTGCCGGAGGTGCAGGTTTTCCTTTGTACGTCCCGTCCCATGGATATAACCCGTCATGCACTTTTTCTCCCCACCGGTCAAAAACCTGGAAAAGCAGCACCGTTACACCACTTTGATATTCCACATAAAACTTATCGTTGTTGCCGTCGCCATTAGGCGTAAACACATTTGGAATAAAGAAGTTATTGGGTGGAATAACCTGTATTAACACCTTTGCGCTAACCTGGCAACCGTGAGCATATATAGTAAGCCCGTACGTCTGGTCGCTTTGCGGTGCAACCATCGGATTGGGGCAGGTAATGCATGACAGATTTGCCATAGGGAACCAGAAAAACGAATCAATGCCGGCCGATAACAGGTTTACGTCAGAGTAAAGCATAACACTATCTCCGGGTGTTATGGTTGTATCGGGGTAAGCAATCAGAGATGGAACGCCATAATCGGCAACGGTAAGGATGTTACTGGTATCGGTGCATCCTGCTGAGTCTTTTACAACCACATAATAGGCGCCCGGCGTTGATGTGGACAGCAGCGAGTCTGCTGCACCATTATTCCATAAATAAGAAAGAAATGGCCCACCCAGGGCTTTTAGATTAACCGTTTGTCCGGCACAAACATGCAGCGCCCCAACCGAGTCGATGGAAACCTTTTCTCCGGCGATGGAATTAACCCAAACGGTATCTGTATTGGGGCAGTTTATATCGTCAGTTACCAAAACGTAATAGAAAGAATCTACCGTGCCCGCCGGTACCGTAACCTGTGGATTGGCCGCCGTGGTGCTGCTTAACCAGCTTTGAACGGCGGGAGAGGAGCCGGTCCAGTTAATGGTGGCGCCATTGTCGGTTGTCGGGTTTCCGCCAATGGTGGTGGTGCCACCCAGGCATAATTCTTTATCAGGCCCTGCATCTGCCCGCGGCGAAGGGATGATAGTTAATAACAGGGGATTAGTTGAAGCTATATTATCGCAACTATCAAGTATAAAGCAGCTGACATACACCTGCTGGGTTGAAGTAATGGTATCGGAAGAATGAAGGGTAAAAAGGGTAGAGCCGTAAATGGTGTCCAGCGTATTGCCTCCATCGGGTGTCCAGATAAAGTGGTATGGAGGCACCCCGCAATTTGGGTGAGCAACAAACGTAGCATTTTGCCCGGCGCATATTTGCGTTTGGTTTTGGCTTATGGTGCCGTCAACGGTGCATGCTTCAACGGTCATGGCCCACTTGCTGCCTTTGGCACATAAATAGCCACAAACATCGCCACAAATTGAATCTGTGTTTTTTAGCGTAAAGGGAATGTCGTAATCCGGGCATTGCGGCGGATAGCATGAAAGGAAATTGGGGTAAGATATAGTGGCAGGCATTGGCTGGCGCCCATTAGCCAGTCTGATAGATGAATCTGTTGTGCAGAAACCGGTGGTGTCGCCAATATTCTGGCAAGAGAAAACACTCACCTGTGCGCATTTATCGGCAGAGAGATATTGCTTTACCTGGCTGAATAAGCAGAAAGGAAGTGGCTCTGGTGGATTACCACACATGTTACTGAACGTAAGGTGATATTCCATGTCGACATACGTATTCATCAGTTGGCTCATGCCGGGTACTGTTAAGGACATATGATAATCGCACGAGCCCAGTGGCACACTGGTAAATGCCAGACCGGCTGATGGAAGACCGCTGCTTATAAAATTACCTATTGCCGTATCGTTCGAAACAATCGGGTCAATGGTTAAAGGATAAACGTTTTCGACGCGATTGAGCCAGCTAACGGGAACCAGGGTTTGCAAAACATAATCATTATTATTTTTGATTAGTTTATAAATGCCCTGCATGCCTATGTTCTTTGCATCTATGTAAACAGGCTTGTGATACCTGATAACTACGCGGCCGGCTTTATCTTTTAACTGGTAATCTCCCTTGAATTTCTGATTTCCGGGATGCGCGCCGTTATCGTCTTCTACAAAAGTATAGCCATCCGGTAAGCTGAAGTGGTCTTCAATTACCATATACCCTTTTTCAATGGGTGTTTGCAATGGATTTTTGATGATATAATTGGTTTCAATTTCACCGGTGCTGAAAACCTGCTGCATGTCTACATCAGGCCACATATCGCTTACTTCAAGTCCTTGTTCGCCGATGGTATAGTTACTGTAATTACCGGGTTGGGGTTTACTTAGTGCAAAACTGTCATCAACAAAATACATCAGCAGGTTTTTGTTGAATTCAAACTCCAATCCGTTTACTGTAAGCGAAGTCAGTTTTTTGTTCATGTCGCATTTGGTAGGTACCGGTTGGTTTTCGGCTGTGTAAACCCCGGGATTATGGGGGTCAATTCCGAGCCGGGGATCAATAGTGCGCCAAATATCATCTGCACTCTTTTTAAAGTGCAGTGCGAAGTAAGACCGCTGTGAAAAGATATGACTTGGCACAAAGGGGTCTATAAAAAAGCGGGTTGCGATAGTCCGTTTGTCAATCAGCTCAACACATTGCTGGCACTGGGCATTAAACGGTAAAATGCCATATTCGGGATGTTTTTTTGCTTGAGCCCCTGATAAACTATCTAAAAGCGGACTAACTTTCTTCTGGGCCTGGGAAAAGTGGGTAAGATTGGGCTTAGCCACGTGCATATTCTGGGCATAACCTATGGCACAAAAAACTATTAAAAAGACAGCACAAAGCGTTTTCCTCATAAATGCGCAAATATAATATACACTAAGATGCAAAAAAGACTGAAAACGATGTCTGTTAATTTTAAATGGGATATGTATGCTGTAAATGAGATCAGCTCAGCAGGGATGTCAATACGGAAAATAGGGCCTTTGGATAAATACGTACCTGCCACTAGCGCAGCGTAATATTTTTAAAAAATTGCATGGCATATTGCCTTAGCTTGTTCTCTGTCTCAAAGGCATACGTAGGGTCGCGATATTGAAATGTAATGGTAAACATATAAGCGGCCTTTCTTTTTTCAGAATAAACGATCAGGTCGAACCTGGAGAAATTGCTCATTTTATTGCGGCGCAGATAACGGCTTGAATAGAGGGTAGCTGTTTCTCCGCTTAGTATTTTCATGGAATCCGTTTCGTAATTGCGGCCCGGCTGTGTTACCCGGTCGGGGTATGAAGTGAATTCGGTTATAATATAATCTTCGGCAGTTTTTATACTGTTACACTCGTACTTTCTTAAAATGCACGTGGCCATAACCGGTGCATATTTGTATTCGGTGGGCAGGCCGACGCCTTTGAATTCAAACTTTCTGTCTTTTGATGAGATGTCTATGCCCGGAATGTTTTTCCATTTGTCGGGCACTAAAAAAACATAATCGCTGGTTGAAACAGGGATTTGTCTGGTGAAAACGGAGGTGTCGTTCTGCGCCTTTAATAAAAAAGAAATAAGCAGAAGTAACGAACTGAAAGTTATGCGCATGGGTTAACAGGGGATAAATTAATGGGGGGCAAATATTTTACTAATCCAAATCAGTAAGGTGCTATTCCATCAACTACCGTATCAAAGTTAAGTTTCCTTTCTTGAAAATATTTTTCCCATTTATATCCTTAGCCGTGATATAATAAACAAAGGTACCCACATCCTGCAGTTTACCTTTATAAGTGCCATCCCAACCTCTGCCCAGGTTATTCAAATCGTTTACATCGGTTGATGAATAAACCTCTTCGCCCCAGCGGTTAAATATCTTTATCTGATAGTCGGCAATATATTCTCCGTAAACTGTAAAGTGGTCGTTGGTTCCATCTCCGTTGGGTGTAAACGCCTGCGGAACTTTGATGTATGAATTGCAGTAAACCACCGAAATTGTTACAGAATCGGAAATGGTGCAACCGGCACTGTCTTTAACAATTAAGTAGTATTTGGTGGTTTGGTTGTAGTTAAAAGTTGGGTTAAGAATATTTACTGCGCTCAAACCTACTGACGGGGTCCATTCAATACTATCGGTAGAGGCCGTTCCTACCATGACGTAAGTTTCGGTTTCGCATATTGAAGTATCCGGTCCGGCATTAACGGATAGCGGATAGACACCGATTACAACCGAGTCGTAACTTTTGCAACCGTCGGGGTTAGTAGCAGTTACTATATAAGCGGTGGTTTGATTACCGTTAAATACAGGGTGTAGTGAATCAGGTTGATTTAATCCGGTTGTTGGGTTCCAGCTAACTGCCGCTGTTGGTGATGCAATAGCGGGGATAATGTAAGTTACGTTAGGGCAAAGTGAGGTATCAGGCCCGGCATAAACGTGGGGCAATGTATCAACTTTTACGAATACTGAATCCGAAGCACGACAGCCGAGTGTATCATACACCTTCACTTCGTACTCATTAGATTGTGTAGGCAATAATGTGATAGTTGAGGTAGTGTCGCCTGTATTCCACAAATATTTAATACCTGCTTTTGTGCGGTAATAAATGGTTACGTCTAATACTTTGGGTGCAAGATGCGCGCCAAAGGGATAAGTGTTTTCACAACCCTGAATAAGGTCAATAACACCGTCGCTTTTGTAAACGATTCCCTGCTGAACGCCTATTCCATTGCCATATTCCAGGTCAAAAACGGGGTTGGTATTGGTGGTAGTTATATAGAAGGCTGCGGTATCTCCGGCGGCCACAGTCTTATTGAGCTCAGCGGGTATAACCGTTTTGGTTAATACCGGTGCGGCAAGCGGAATAGTATTTGTTGCAAGCAGGTTCCAACTGGCTGAAAGCTGTTCATAGCCCCGGTAGCTTCCGGGTTTTGAATAAATAGCTGTTTTTGCATTAATGGCACGGGTGCGGAAAGTAACGGCAAATGAATCAATAATAATGTCGTTATGCGCATACAGGTTAAACATGCCACCCTGGTTGCCTAAAAGTGAAGAATCCAGCACATCAAACTCTCTGGGATAAGGAGGGACGTTTGGATTCAGGGTTATTGAATCGCCGATACAGTCCATTTTGTTTGGGCCCAGGTCTGGCTGGAAAAGTGAAAACACGTCGATTCCAAGCGTACCGGTTGTATCGCCACAAACGTTTACGCTGTTTTCGCTAATAGTAAAATGACCGAGGGAATCAAATATCATAGATACCTGGGTATTACTTTGTATATAAACCCTTACCCCCGGTGGGGCAGTCCAGTTGTAGTAGGTAGCAGGCAGGTAACTGGCGTTAAAGATAGCGGTATCGCCCAGGCATACTTTTTTAGGCCCGTATATTTCAACTATGGGTTTGGTGGTGGTAACGAAGCTATAACTGCCCAACGGACCCAGGCATCCGTAGTTTGACTCCTGAACATAAACCACCCAATCGCTTGCAGGCACTCCGGCTAAATTGACGTTTAAGGCCGGAAACGTTCCTACCGGAAATGAAAACGCATTAAAGAGATTTGATGTAAATGTATAGCTGGAGTTGGGGTTATACTCGTTCGGATCCAGCTCTATTCCCATAGATTGGTCGTTGCATAAAACTGAGTCGCCGTTTATGCCAATAATAGTAAGCGGTACAGCACTGGGCGCCCCGATTGTAATCCTGATTACAGTACCGGTTTCGTTCCATGACTCATTGGAGCAGTTACTGATAATACGCATATAATAGGTTCCGGGGGCAACAGGCAAGGTAGCCAACGGTCCTACAATCATGGTAAAGGTTCCGCTGAGACTGTCATGATAAATACCGAGCCCGCCAACGTTAACAACACCAAATGACTGCATATCAAGCAGCTCAACAGTCCAGTTATTACAGGTGTCATAACTGGCGCCCTGGTTCCATTGATTATCATTGATATTAAACCGAACCGTATCTATAAGTGTGGGATAATTGATGCACACATGGAGGTCAATGGTGTTGTTCGTGGTAACGTCACACTGCGTAATACAAAAAGGGCCTATAACCGTACCCAGTGAGCTGGGACTGGATGAAACAATGCGAACGTAGTAACCACAGCCAGGAGGGACGGAGGCGGGAATAAGTCCGCTTACATCGCCGGGCATAGCAGGAAACGCTTTGCTGCTGGGCAACCTTCCTATAGTATCAGGGTGCGCAAAACTACCCGTGCTATCTGAAAGCTGTGCAAAGTAAATATTAGAATTATCAAAATTACCGAATGAGTTGAAGTAAATATCAATAGCACTCTTCACGCACGCGGTGTCCGCATCCGTCAATACCGGGGCGTTATTAGTAACAATGTTTACCGGACAATGTAATATCTGAAAACAAATGGACGTGTCGCTGTTTATTAACGGAGGATCTTCCCTTTGAATGTAAATGCGGAAACAATTTCCTTCTAAAGTATTGGGAATTGGTTCTGTGATAACCCATGAAGCCCCAAATGGCCCGATGTCGTACGAATACTGCATCGTAGTAGCATGGGCGAAATTACCGTTGCTGTCGCTTAAATAAACAATATAGTTTCCATCGCATAAGGGAGGATTAAGTGTAAAGGTGATATTCAGGTTGCCGTCCTGGCAAATAGGAGTCGGATCAACTGAATCGATATGAAAATTTCCTCCAAATGTAAAGCTATCGCGGCTGAACTGACCGACTGCAATGATGTCGTCAATACCCCATGAAACATCCTTGGTTGTATCACCGCCTTTGTTAACCCACCTGAACCCAAACTGCAGGGTTTGCAGACCATTAAAACGTGGATCTTGTATAGCCTCGTATTTCCAGTGGTCCTGGTTATTATATTTTGCCTGGCCGGTTTGTGTCCATGGTCCGCCGTTGGCGCTAAAGTAAACCTGGCCATAGGCAGTAGTATCCCCCTGCCCGGTCCAGAAAAAGGTAAAGGATACGTCTAACAATCCCAGTGTGCAATATGAATTGCTCATGTAGCAAAACCGGTCGCTGTGGTTGGCGGGGTTCCAGTTTGCATCATCCTGCCCGGAAACTGATGCCGTGTCATGAATATGCAAATAGCTTGAATAAGGAGCGCCGTGTATCTGGCCCAGTCCACCTAATACGCTATCCTCATTTGGTGTATTCGGATAACCGGGAAGCCCGTTATAGGTGGTATTAATAACCCAGTCGTTACCGCCGAAATTGCCGAATATCGGGGCGTCAAAAACAAAGTTTGGATCGCCGAGGGGGATAGTATCCGCCACCAGCAATATCTGCTGTTGCTGACCGGAAGCATAATTAAACAGTAATGCCAGCAGGATAATAAAAACCGGCTTAACTAAAATGTTGTTATAATCTTTAAATATTTTATTCATTATCGTTGATGAGCTTTCCGTCTAATTCGCCTATAATTTTAAATTCTGTTCTTCTGTTTTGCTGGTGGCATGGGCAGTCTCCGCTTTGATCCTGCGGACACTCGGGGTATTTGCTGCAATCGTCAAGCGGTTTGGTTTTGCCGTAGCCTTTGGCTGTTATTCTCTCTTTAGGTATACCTTTTTCATTGATGAGGTAGTTTACACAACTTTCAGCCCGTCTTTGAGAAAGGTTCAGGTTGTAGGCATCATTACCGCGCGAATCGGTGTGCGAACTCAACTCAATAATAATAGTGGGATTTTCAATCAGGATGGTGTAAAGGCTGTCCAGGTTTTTCTTTGACTCAGCCCTCAGGTCGGCTTTGTCAAAGTCGTAATAAATATTGTTTAACCGGTAAGCCTTATCCTTTTCCAGTTTTTTGAGATAGATATCAACGGTCTGGGTGTCGCTTTTGGTAACTCCTTCGGTAGTGAGTGTTTGCGAAGCGGCAAAATATCCGGGATGGGAAGCGCTTACTTTATACAGCTTGTCATGTTTTAAGTTAAACAGCAGATTGGCGTGGTCGGCAGATGTGGTATCCGTTCCGATGACTACATCCGATTCGCCTTGGTTATGGCTTTGCATCAACAGGTTAACTGCCGAGGAATACAGAGGCTCTTTGGTGGCGTCATCAAACACTCTTGTTTTTACCGCCAGGAATATTTGCGAAATGTAAGAGTAAGTAAATATATCATCGCAGCAGGTTTTTCCGCGAACAGAAAAAATACCGGGACGATTAGAAACCAGGTAACCTTCTTTGCTTGATTTGCCGAACCTGAAATAATAATCGTTGCAAGGCGAGTTGAATGGTGCACCCAGGTTTTCTGGATTGCCGGTAAATTTGCCGTAGCCGTCTCCTTCGGCTTTAAAAATATCCATGCCGCCCATACCAATCCATCCGTCGCTGCTAAAATAAAGGGTGTTGGTTTTAGAATCAAAGAACGGTGTCCGTTCATCGCGGTCTGAATTTATTTTGGAACCGGCATTTTTGGGGGCACTGAATTCACCTTTTTTATTCATGATGCTAAACCAGATATCCAAACCACCTTTGCCACCCGCGCGGTCTGAAACGAAGTAAAGGGTTTCAGTGCCGTTTTTGTTTTTAGCAAGATAAGGTTGAGTGTTGGTGCAACCGGCCAGGTTTATTTCAGCGTTCAGGGGCTTGCCTTTGTCCCAGTCTGTTCCGTCCAGCTGGGCCATGTAAATATCACATTTGGTTTTAAGCAGGCCTTCGCAAATGGTATAGAAGAATTTAGTGCCGTCTTCGCTGAACGAACCGTTGGAGATATGCTTGCCTTCCTGGCTGAAAGTTTTTATTTGTTCGGCGGGAGCGTAGCTGTCGTCAGTAACTTTACTGGCATACAGTTTCATCAGATTGTTTTCTTTGGCTGAATCACTGCGGTCAGATTTCATGGTTAATACAGTATCAGAATGGATGGATGCGAAGTAAAGTTCATCATCGCGAAGTGCAGGAGCCACATCGGCGTAGTTTGAGTTTACTTCTCTTCCCAGGTGGGTCAGTTTAACTGAGGCATCGGGCTTTGATTCTTTAAGTGCAAAATTGCATCCGTCAACTTCAGTATGCGCCCATTTTTTCATTTTCACTGCATCTTCTCCCTGATAGGTTTTGCTGAACTGTTTAAATAGCGGAATGGCCTCGTTATATCGGCCTTGCATTTTTGTAGTTAGCGCCTGGTAGTAAAGTGAAGTAGCATTTTTTACCGCATCAGCTTTATAGGCTTTCTGAAAGTAGATAGCTGCTTTTTCATAATCTTTGGCCAGGTAGAAACATTCGGCCAGGTTATAAAGGATGGAAGTTTCAGTTGAGTCGTGTTCAAGTATTTTCAGGTATAAATCAGCAGCGGCAAAAATGCTGCCTTCTTTGTAAGAGGCATCAGCTTCTTTCAAGTACAATTTTTTATCGAATTTCTTTTCCTTGTTGCCGGCTGCAAAAACCAGGCAGATGAACAGCATACAGGATGTCAGAAGAAGCGTCTTTTTAGCAAACATCGTTTTAGTCTTTATCACGTGGTCAATTATCCGTTTACTGAATTAATTACATCATTGGGCAAGGAACCAAAATAGGATAGTTAAGGCTCTTCTGTTTAATTATGCCGGTGTAGACGATTGAAATTTCAAATGCACCCCGGCCATTGGTGGCAGGTTTAAGTTGCGAATAATTGATATCATAAGCGGCCATTAAGCGAACTTTGTAATACTCCACACCTCCGGTGATAATTGCGGCATCACCAATGCGGCTCCATCCACCTAAGCTGAGAACCGTTTCGGTTTTAGGGCCTGGTATGTGATATTCAACCGAGGTACCCACGTTGATTTCCTGGGCCTTATCCTGGTACATGAAAATGAAATTGGGGCAGATATAAATGTTTTTGGTGGCTTTGATTCTTAAACCATCGTTTACCACAAAACGGTCAGATAACCTCACAACCTTACCCAAAAACGATTCATTGGGTTCGGCCAGGTGATATACTGAAAAACCAATCATATTGCTCACAATGGGGGTAAAGGTAGATTGCTCTAAAATGCCCATGTTCATATCAAAATAATTGAGCGTTGATTTGGCAAAGTTTTCTCCGTTTGATATGGCAGTATTAAAGTCGGTTCCCGAAAATTGATCGGGGAAAGCCAGTTGCTGCCATTTGAGGCTGTTTTGGGTGTAGGCAAACTGAGCTCCAATACCTATAAAATGTTTGTGCCCTTTATCAAGCCCTTTATGAAATGCTGCGGAAAGCATGGCACTGGTGGAAGTTAACTTACCATCGCCCGATTCGTCAGTCTGAATAAGGCCACCTACGCCAAAGATGTCGTTCTTCAGCTTGTCCTGCAGCAGCTTAATATCGAAAGATGCGGCAAATGTGTTGAAGGGGGTGGATATACTCATCCATTGGTTGCGGTAAATGGCTGCTGCCCTGTAGGTACCGTCATAACCCGCACCCGTAAGGGCGGGATTTAGCGTAAGCGGGCTTGAATAAAACATGCTGAAGTGAATATCCTGGGCGGTTAAGCTTTGTGACAACACGAATAAGCACGTAAAAACGAGGGTTGTAAATATTTTCAAACCTGTAAGTTTTGTTTAGTGCTTTAAAAATATAAAAAACTTAGATGCTCCAAAGCGAAAGCGTTTTATTTATTTCTCTGAAGTTGGTTTGGACTTTAAGGTAAATGCATTTTTAGCCACAAAGGCACAAAGAAAATACGAAGTAATGCACAAAAAAATCCTATTTATAAAATGCCTTTTATAGCTTTATTTTTAAAGCTTAGTGCCCTTAGTGCCTTTGTGGCTGTGCAGTTAAGAATTACACCTTTTTAAGTTTAGCCATATAAAAGCCGTCAAAACCTGATTTTGAGGGCGATATGCGTTTTTCCTGTATTAATTCAAATCTGCCTTCATTTCTTTTCAGGAAGGCCTGAACCTGGTGCTCATTTTCGCGGGGTAAAATGCTGCAGGTGGAATAAACCAGCAGGCCGCCGCGCTTTAGCATGAGGGCGTACTCATCCAGTATTTCAGCCTGCGTTACCAGCAATTCGCTTACAAATTTGGCGGTTAAACTCCATTTTGCATCGGGTTTGCGACGCAAAACGCCAAGGCCGGAACAGGGCACATCCACTAATATCCGGTCGGCAAAGGAGTTGAGGCGGGCCTGAAAATTGCGGGTTAGTTTCTCAGCCTGCATAGGTTTTACTATGGTGCAATGGGCCCTTTTTGCCCTTACTTCCAGTTCTTCCAGTTTTTTCGGGCTTACATCTACCGCCAGTATTTCACCCTCGTTTTGCATCAGGGCGGCTAAATGAAGCGTTTTGCCACCGGCGCCACAACAGCCATCAATGACGTTCATGCCGGGTTCAACCTCTAAAAACGGGGCCACCAATTGGGAAGATACATCCTGAATTTCGAATAAGCCATTGCGGTAAGCCGGATAGTTTTTAAAGTTCTTCCGGGCTTCCAGAATCAGCGCATCCGGTGCAAGGCCGGTTTCTGAAAAGGGAATTGCTTCGGCAGTAAATAATTGTTTAATGGCATTTGTATCTGTCTTCAACGTATTTACCCTGATGCTGAATTTGGCGGGCGTGTTTAAGGCTGAGATTTCCTGTTCCCAGGTATCGCCCAGTTCTTTTTCGCCCAGTTCATCCAACCAGTCGGGTATTGATTCTCTTATCTTGCGTATTTGTCTGGCCTCTTCATTTTTTATCTGAATATCTACCGGCTTTAATTCCGCAAATTCGGGCCACTCAGGAAGCGTATTTTCTTCCAGTATCAATTTTGCCCCCAGCGTGCGCCATAAAGAAGATTCTCCCCAGGTCTCCTCACTGCACAGATATTCATAAAGTCTTTTGTACCTGACAATTCCATAAATATTCTCTGCAATAAAATTTCTATCGCGTTTGCCCCAGCTGGCATTGGATTGCAGTAGTTTTGAAACGGTAATATCAGCCTGCTGATGTTCCAATAAGATTTCTTTAAGGCCTTTTATTACTGCAGTTGCTAATACCCGGTGGATTTTCATGCTGCAATGTATTAATTCCGGAAGAGCAAGATTAAATAGATTTAAAAGATTGTCATTAAGATGAGGACAACAAAGCTTAGTACATAGTAAGCTACTCCAATCCATAAATCTTTAGTTGCATGCATGGATCTGGCGTTGCTGTAATAGTTAACTATTTTCGTATCATTTCCGTTGCGACTCAAATAAACATAGAGAACAAGAAAGCCTGTTCCGATTGCCAATAAAAATAAATACCTGGGGCAATGCGCACCCAAATAGGTATCCAACTTTAAAAAACCAATAACCGTTCCAAAATTAAATAATAAGCATATAGAAAGGAAGGCCTTTGCACGCATGGGGACAGATGATTGCCACTCGGCGACAATCATTTTACTTGCAAAAAGATACAAGCAGTAATAAAGAAAGTTTAAAGGATTCATAGATGTCTATTTAGTAAGGATTACCTTACCACTATATATTTTGTCTGTATCCGTAATGCGCACTACATAAAAGCCGCTGCTTAAATTATGCGTATTTACCTCAATTTTTCCACCGGTTAATTGCGTTTCAGGAAATAATTGTTGTCCCAATAAATTAAACACTTCAGTTTTGGGATTAATGAAAGAGGTATTATCAAACGTGCAGATAAAATAATCTTTGGCAGGATTGGGGTAAATAAACAACTGCCCTTTGGTTTGGGGTATATCATTGGTGCTTAAAACGGTACTGGGGTCCCATAAAGAATCGGAATACATCATAATGCCACCGGTGGCGGTGCCCATCAGGTATTCGTTCAATCCATCGCCGTTTATATCGGCTACAGCTATGGTTGCATTTTCGCCTACACTCTGACCCAGGTAATTGGAGTCGATAAGTGCAAAGGTATCAGTAGCTGAGCGGAGCTGGTTTGGGTCTATATTATACTCGTATACCGTACCGCTTTGCGAGCCAACAAGCAACTTCAGGGTACCGGTATTATCCTTATAAATAAACGGCTGGCTAAATCCGTTCACTTGTCCGTAAGGAGTAACGTTTACGTTGCCAAAGTTTGCATTTACAGAATCAGGACTGAATTTTGGCGCTTGCCTTGTTCCAAAATTCCAGTAATAAGAAAGCCCTCCGTCCAGGCGGCCAATTACCAGGTCGGGCAGCGAATCGCCATTTACGTCATAGATAAACGGCGCCGCAAATTGGGCAATGCCGATATGGAAATATGAAGATGAAGTCATGGATGGAAAGGGCGTTGCCGGTATGCCTGAGTTCTGAAAATAATACAAGCTTCCCGAAGCATCGCCAATCAGCATATCGGGTTTGCCGTCTCCATTCAAATCGCCGAATGCCTGGCTGATACCAATTAAACCGTAGTTGCTTAAACTATCCAGGTCAAGCGTAACTTCGGTGAATTGGGGTTTGGTGGCAGTACCGGTATTTTGATAATAGGCCAGGCTTGCGCGGAAAGGAGGGTTTAAAAGTGAATCGAAGTAGCCATAGGTTCCTACTATCATATCCATCAACCCGGCACCGTTAAAATCATAAAACACCGGTTTTGAATTGCTGCCAAAATCAAGCATATGGTTCACCAGGAATGAATCGTTCTGATATTCGTACCAGCAAACTGTGTCACCGGTGTTTTTATAGAGTATTACATTTTTTACATTCCTTGCGGGATAGGTTGCACCATCGTAAGGTGCATAGCCGTTAGGGGACATCAGGATATCCTGTAATGAATCGTTGCTGATATTGATTCCATAGGCCGCCGGGTATGAAGCCATCAGCATGGAATGTCCGCAACGCGGAAATATTGAGTCCCATTCATAAACGTTGCCGTTTTTATTTCCCTCGCCGTTATTGCGTAAAAAGAACAGGTCATTAAAGCCCACGTTTCCGTTTAGTACATCAATAGTATTATATACAGGGTCTTTGACCGTAAACAAACTATTGCCGGCGTGGCGTGCGTTTCCGTTTCCTCCAAACGGAGAAACAATGCCGCTGCCGTACTGACAATCGGCAGCTGTATCAATTTGCAGGGTAATGGAATTACTCTGCAGGTTCTGCTCAATTTTTCCCCAACAGGAAGTTACCAGTTCATAGCGGAGTGAGTCGTAAGCGTAAGCGGGATCGCCGGGATGCTCCATGGTTTGGTTCTCATAATAAGCAATAGCCGAACCGAACTCATCATAAGTGAGAATATCCAGGTCGCCATCGCCATTTATATCTACAATGGCAGGCATATCAGCAATTACTGTAAAAAGATTAGGGTTAAATCCGTTTGAGCTGTACTTCAGATACCTTGAAACCATGTCAAAATGCAGGTAACCGTTTACGATACTGCCTTTATAAACGGCAGTACCCAAACCGGTATGGGTAAAAATATCGGGTATGCCATCATGATTATAATCGCGCAGCAAAGTCCAGTTGTTAAGCCCTGCAGGAAACAGGCTTTCGTATTGCGGGGCATAGGTAAACATGGTGTCTGTGCTGCCCCCGTTACCCAAATAAGTATATACTTTGTTGCCCACCCTGTCAAATACGAAAAGGTCGGGTATACCATCCTGGTTTAAATCGCAGCTTGAAAACTGGGGCGAATCGAAGCCGCCCAGCCATGGATCGCGCATGGGGGCACCGTTTTTTATAACCGGTATACTGATAACCCTGTATTTTGGCGATTGGGCTCCGGCACTAATAAAAACTGCCAGCAAAAGTATCAGGGTAAAGAAGCGGCTCATACGGTCATATTATTCAAACAGCGGTTATTGTTCAATCATTATTTTGGCAGTAAAGGTTTTTCCCTGGTCAACTATTCTAACAATATAAAAGCCGTTACTTAAATTATTTGTGCTTACGGTTATTTTATTGTTGCTGAACGTAATTCCGGCATTCATCTTAGCACCTAAAACGTCAAAAATACCGGTTTGCGGATTGACAAACTCCTGATTTTCGGCAATGCAAACAAAGTAGTCTTTAGCCGGGTTGGGGTAGATATGCAGTATGCCTTTGTTTGCCGGTAATTCATCTATACCTAATACAGTTTCAGGATCCCAGGCAGAATCAGAATACATCAGCAAACCGCCACGGGCATTGCCGATGAGGTACTCCGGTTCTCCATCGTTGTTGATATCAGCAATAGAAATGGTTGACAAGGCGCCAACAGTCTGGCCGATAAAATTTGAATCAATTAAGGTAAATGAGCCGCCTTTTAATTTGGTGGAATCGACCAGGTATTTGTAAACATAACCGCTTTGCGAACCAACATAAAGAAACAGTTGGCCGGATGAAGCCCGTTTTACATATGGCTGGCTATACCCAAAACTATCTCCATTTTTTCTGACGTTGACATTGCCGAAATTTGTGGTAGAAGAATCCTGGCTAAACAGGGCTGAAGTTTTTGTTCCGTAATTCCAGAAATAAGTAAGCTGACCTGTCTGGTCGCCTACCACAATATCGTTTAACGAATCGCCATTCATGTCGTAAAGAAAGGGGGCAGCGTTTAAGCCAACCTGTATGCCGGCATATTGTGCAGTGGTCATACTAGGGAAAGAAGAACCGGTAGTTGCGGCATTTTGAAAATAATACAAGTACCCATACGATTCGCCAATCAGCAGGTCATCGTGGCCATCGCCGTTCAGGTCGCCAAATGTTGGGTTTACTGCAACTAAATTGTATTGACTGAAATTATTATAGTCGGTGGTTTGCTGAGTGAAAACCGGATGGCCAGACGTGCCGGTATTGAGGTAAATACCGATAGTACTACTATAATTTGGACCACTCACAAAATAACCCTGGTTACCAACTACGATGTCGGTTAATCCATCGCCGTTAAAATCGTAAAAGAGGGCTTTTGAATCAGACCCAAAATCGAGGGTGTGATGGACCAGGAAAGAATCGGTTTGGTATTCGTACCAGCAACTGGTATCGGCTGTTCTTTTATAGTACATTACATTTTTAGTATTCCGCCCTGCGCCACCGCCGTTTATATAAGTACCCGGAATATTAGGCGACAATAAAACATCCTCTTTGCCATCATAATTTACGTCAATACCAAAGGCAGCAGGGTAAGTGGGCATAAACATGGGCACATTACAAACCGGAAAGATGGAGTCCCATTCGCAAACATTGGCGTATGAAGAGTCTCCGCAATTTCTCAGTAAAAACAGATTGCTGTAACCGATGTTTCCGTTCAGCAGGTCAACGTCGTTATATACCGGGTCGATGATGCTGAAAAGGCTGTTGCCGGAGTGGCGCGCATCTGCCGGAATTGAATCGCCGGACGAAGCTGCACCTTTGCAGCTTTGGTTAAGTGAAATTGAATTGCTGGTAGGAGCTTGACTTACATTTCCCCAGCAGGCGTTTACAAGGTTGTATTTGAATGAATCAACATTATAAGCCGGATTACCGGGGTTTTCAACTGTCTGGTTTTCGTAGTACGAAATAGTTGAACCAAAGGTATTGTATGCGATTATATCAATATCCCCGTCGCGGTTTACATCAGTAATTACCGGTATGTCGTTTAAATTGGCAAACATTGGAGTGGTGAATCCCTGGTAGCTAAAATAAATCAGCGGGCAAACCAGGTCGTAATGTAAATAGCCGTTTTGAATGCTTCCTTTAAATACCCTGATGCCTGAACTGGTTATGACTTTTGACCGGGTAAAAATATCAGGTATACCATCGTGATTGTAATCAACCAGTATAGCCCATGCCGTTAAGTCTGCCGGAAATAAAGCCTCATATTGGGGCGCATAGGTATACATGGTGTCGCTGCCATCGCCATTGCTTATAAACGTAAGCACTTTGCTGCCTACCTTATCAAAAACGAAAAGGTCCTTAATTCCGTCGTTATTCAGGTCAACCTCCGAGAATTCGGGCGAGTCCATACCTCCGGTCCATGGCATACGCAGGGTATCGCCATATCTGAGTGCGGGAATACTTAAAACCCGGTGTTTTGCTGTCTGGGCCTGTGTAGTGCTGCAGATTTGAAACGATAATAAGAGGAGGGGTAACAGATATTTCATGTATCGAAAATCGCTATTTTATTCTGTTTAACGGCTATCCGGTTGGCCAATTTTAACGGTTTAACGAAGTATAGCGCCCAATGATGTTAAACAGGAAAAGATATAACAGGCTTCCGTTTAATCAGCACTGACTTCAGGCCCGGGCAAAGGTTTAAAACGGATAACCGATAGCCAGCTGGAAGGCCCCGTTGGTAAAGGCAACGGCATTCTGAAACTGCCACCTCTCGCCCACAACACGGCGGGGGTCGCGGAGCGGGAAACCGTAATCGAAGCGGATTACGAAATAACTGAAGTCGAGCCTTAAACCGGCACCGGCGTCAACTGCAAACTCGCTCCAGAAACGTGAAAAATTAAAGTCTCCATTGGGAACGGCGTCTTTTTTCAAGGTCCACACATTACCGGCATCTGCAAACACGGCACCTTTCAGCCATTTATAAATATCAAAGCGGATTTCGGCATTGGTTTCAAGTTTAATATCACCGGTTTGGTTGAAGAAACCTACCTGGCTTTTTTTACCTGTTTCGGGATTGAATACGGTGGTATCAGGCACATAACTACCCGGGCCGACCTCACGAATCTGGAATCCCCTTAAACTATTTGGTCCACCCACAAAAAACTGCTTGATGAACGGCAGTGTAATACTGTTGCCGTATGGCACGCCCACGCCTGCGTATGTTCTTATACAAAACTGGCTGTGGTTATCCATTTTAATAAAGTTGCTCCAGTCAACCTCCATCCTGAAATATTGTGCAAATGGTTTGTTGGCAATTTCATAAACCGAATCATGTTCAGTACTGTTTGATGCTGCTTTAAAAAATCCGTCAATAACATTGCCTGCGGTTTCGAGGGCAATACGTAGTTTCATGTATTTTCTGTCGGTATTACTTTTGTAATTATTGTAGGTGAAGGTATAGTTAGGGCCAATAATTACCTGCTCCTGGAAACTGCTTTTTAAAGGAGGGTTTGAATCAAGCCGGGCAATAAAATCAGTACCTACTTTAGGCAGCAGGAAGAAGTCGACAGCAATGGGATTAAGGAGGTGGTGTTGTTCGCGCCCCTTATTCCATTCGTATCCGAAAGATGCATTGAAGTTATGCAGCTGGTACAGGAATACAACATTTTTACCCGTGGCGTCAAAATCGAACTGGTTGTCGAAGTTGTATGAAATGTTAAACCTGGTTTTAGGATTGGCCTTAGCAGAAAAAATCTTTGTCCGGAAAGGCACCAGGAATTTATTCATGTAATACGTTACGCCAACTGCAGCAGTTACGCTCATAATCTGCACCTTTTCAGTTTTTTCGGTTGGGAAACGGATCTGGATACCACCTGAAACATCAACCAGGAGCTGGTCGGCCCGTTTGGTGAGGTTTTTGTTTTTGTATGAGAGTGTACCGGAAGCCCCGAGCAGTCCTTCAGTGCTGACATAAATTTCGGGCGCCGCACCCCATGATTGTTTTTTAGCGGGAGTTAGCTGCAGGGTGCAATCAAGATAATTCCCATCCCTGTCTTTGGGTTTTGAGTAATCAACACTGATAAATTTAAATATACCCAGCTGCGAAAGGTGATTAATTGTTTGTACCTCGGCATCTTTCGAATACAATTCATTTTTCTTGAAGAAGATGGATTCGGCGAGGATTTTGTTTTTAAATTTTGGCGATGCGCTGATAAACTTGTAATCGCCTAAAGTAACGGTATCGCGGTGAATGGTATCGCCTAACTCAACTGAGTAATCGCTGATAACATAAATGTTATTGAGGTAAAACTGAACGTGTTCGGCGGCGTCGTTAGGGTGATTAAGAATTATTTTGATGGTGACGCTTCTGTCGCCGGCAAACTGCGGGAAGCTGTCATAATCGAAAGTCACATATTCGCGGCTAAACAAAAAATAACCGCTGTTGCGGCAAATGTTCTCTATCCGGTCGCGCTCCTTTTTTAAGTTGGTCACGTCTATGCGATCGCCTTTTACAAGAAACGAAGCTTTGTAATTTGCCCTTACAATGGAGTCGCAACTGGTATGGCCTTTGGGTAACTCGACTTCCCTGATGGTCCAGACTTCGTGGGGCTCGATATTGTAAATAACCGAAGTTTTTTTGTTTTTGGTAATAACGGTATCGGTAACCGAGGCGTGAAAATATCCGTAGTTAAACAGGTACTCGCGCATGTAATCGCGGCTCTGGCGCACCGTGGCTGAATCGTAAACTACCGGCGCCTCGCCCACTTTGTCCATTACCCATTGTTTAAACTTTGTGAGCTTTTTGCTATGGGCAGCAGAATAATAAAACCACATTCTTACCGGGGCAAAATTGAAAACCCGCTTATTGGGTTTTTGAACGGCTATGGCAGTAAGGTCCAGGTTTAGTTTTTCCTTTTCGGCTGCCCTGGCTTTGATTTTGACATTGAATTTATTTCTAACCAGCAGCGTTTCGCCCTCGGGCAGGCTTTTAGCAATTTTACATGAGGGCAAAAGCGAAATAGTGCAGATGAAGGCGGCATAAAGATAAAAGTTCTCCCAAAATTCTTCACCATCAGTTTTTATCTTTATGCCGAAAGCGATTAAATTTTAAAATATATCCGGCATATACCATCGGGTATTTTTTTATTTTTATTTAAAACCTGTCAACCAATGGTATACTTGCATTTCAGATTGCGTAACCATTAATTAATAACGCATATCCGATATAAATCCATGATATCCAAACAGCAACTCAGTTTTGTCCGCTCGCTGCATCAAAAGAAATATCGCCAAATGTATGGCAAATTTTTGGTTGAGGGCGACAAGCTGGTTCACGAATTGCTTGAATCCTCATTCAAAATTGAGGCCATATTTAAAACTTCATCCTGGCAAACAGCCATTCAACGGGGAAAAATAGAAGTTATTGAAGTAAGTGAAGAAGATTTAAGAAAAATTTCGACTCATGAAAACCCGAATCAGGTTTTGGCCGTGGCCCATATGCACGACCGGAAGACCGATATAATGGCTCAACCGTTGCCGGATGCCTTGTACCTGGGTTGTGATAGCCTGAGCGACCCCGGTAACGCAGGGACGATAATAAGGACAGCCGATTGGTTTGGCGTAAAGCATATTTTCCTGTCTGAAAGCTCGGTGGATATTTATAACCCCAAAGTTGTCAGTGCTGCTAAAGGTTCGTTATTCAGGGTTGAATGCCACTATGTAGATTTAGCGCAGTTATTCAATAGCAATCCAGGCCTGCCCGTATATGGGGCTTTTATGGATGGCAAGAGCATTTATAAACATGAGATGGCTGCAAACGCTTTTATACTTATTGGCAATGAAGCAAACGGAATAGGTGAGGACCTGGTGCCGTTTATAACTGAAAGAATTTCTATCCCGAATTTTGGCAATGCAGAATCGCTTAATGCGGCTGTGGCAGCAGGCATTATTATCGGGGAATTCAGACGAAAGATTGAATAGGCTGAATTTAAGCGGTCTGACCAAGACCAAATCCGCTTAAAACTACAGGCACCCAGGTTTTAATTCGTTGTTCGGTAAGTTCATCCTGGTTATCGGTATCCAGGCAAAGCCCTACAAAAACATCACCTCTCTGGGCTTTTGAAAAATCGTGCTCATATCCGGTTACGGGCCAGGTGCCCACCAGTGTACCGCCTTGCTTTTCCACTATCTCGCTGAAAATTCCCAGGGCATCGCAGAAATAAGAAGCGTAACCGTATTGATCGCCGAGGCCAAAGAAGGCTACCTTTTTACCGGTAAAGTCTATTTTCTGCATTTCAGTAATAAACTCTTCCCAATCGCCCTGTAACTCGCCATCGTACCAGGTTGGCATGCCCAGTACAAGTAAATCGTACTTAGCCATGTCATCCTTCTTCTTCTTATATATTTCAAGCAAATCAACCTCACCGGCGCCGACACTTGCCTCCAGTACTTCTTTTATCCGTTTTGAAACCCGCTCCGTGTTTCCGGTATCAGTGCCGTAAAACAATCCGATTTTTCCCATATCGCTCTGTTTATTCAGTTGTAACTTTTATTTTCTTTTTCAGCTTTTCCGTTTTGCCTTTTTTGCCACTTTCATCTTCGTTTTTTGAACGGGGCAACAACACATCAAATTTTTCAGGGCTCGAAATAACCTTTAGTGCCTTGGCATACACATTATTAATAGTGCTGTTTATTACCCTGTAAAACATGCCTACATCAAAAAGGTTCCGGCCAATGGTTGCTTTTAGCCTGGCTTTAATGAGGGTTTCAGATTTGGCAAAGTCGCGCATAAAATTGCTGGAGCTGTCATTTTTTACAGATGCAGCAAAGTCATCAAATGTTTTAGGGTTTGTGCCAGGTAAAAGCTTAATAGCACTGTCAACCACCGCCGCAGCCCAGTATTGGGCCAAAACATTCTTATCTACCACAAAATTATTGTAGAAGGCATCGGCGGTTGGATAAGCTGAAGCCAAAGCCTGGCGGTTCTTATCTACATAGTCAAGGCAAAACCTGTTTTCAACGCCCTTGCGCACTAACTGGTTAAATAAGGTAGAGTTCATGCTGGTATCGTAAGGCACAAAATAGTCGGGCATTATACCTCCGCCGCCGTGTTCGATGCGGCCGTTCAGGGTGTAGTATTTTACGGTATCGGCATACTTAAATGTATCGGTACCGAATAATTCGCCTGATTCCAGGCGCTCTTTATAGTCTTCACGGTATTCCTTGGTGCCTGCGGCATAAGACTTCTGGATGCAGCGGTGACTTGGCGTGTAGTAATGAGCTGTTGTAAGCTTTACCTCCGAACCATCATTCAAGGTAAACGGTTTCTGAACAAGACCTTTACCAAAAGTTCTTCTTCCAACCAGTAAGGCGCGGTCATTATCCTGTAAACATCCTGAAAGAATTTCGGCTGCTGATGCTGAACCCTCGTCGATCATTACCACCACTTTACCTTCCTTAAACATGCCGTGGTTATTGGAGTAATAAGGATAGTAAGGCGAGTGAACTCCCTGAGTATAAACGATTAACTCATTATCGCCCAGAAACTGGTTACACAGGTCTATGGCAGTATATAAGTAACCACCCACATTGCCCTGAAGGTCGAGAATCAGGTCTTTCATACCCTGGGCGCGCAGTTTCTCTACGGCGCTTGCAAACTCCTGCATGGTTGTAGCGGCAAATCTTTCAATGCGTACATATCCTACACCCGGTTGGGCAATATATGAAGCCGTTAAGCTGTAAATAGGAATTTTATCGCGGGTGATATTAAAGTCTATCAGGTTGCGTTCAGAGTGGCGCATAATGCTCACTTTAACTTTGGTGCCTTTAGGGCCGCGCAGTTTTTTGATTACTCCTTCGTTGCCAATTTTTATTCCGGCTACTACCGAGTCATCTACCATCACAATTTTATCTCCGGCCAGTAATCCCACTTTTTCAGAAGGCCCGCTGGGTATTACCTCGAGCACCATAATGGTGTCTTTCAAAATCTGGAAAGTGATACCGATACCGTCGAAGTTGCCAACCAGGGGTTCTTCCGAGCGTTTTACATCTTTGGCAGGAACATAGGAAGAGTGCGGGTCAAGGTCTTCCAGGGCTTTTTGAATGGCGTCTTCAGTTATTTTTTCCTCGTTAACGGTATCGGTGTAATAGTTGCGCACCAGCCCCATTAATTCG